>MDTC01173420.1_pt1 | contig 53520 bp, 45 predicted proteins | sample 811181 | NCBI WGS metagenome assembly MDTC01 (sample SAMN05326644, study PRJNA326480) | marine metagenome | isolation source: seawater | place: Pacific Ocean: North | collected 2011 | reverse complement strand
TGAGTGGATAAAAAACTACATAAAAGATTTTCAACATAGTCCTTCAATAAGGCAAATGATGAAAGGGATGGGACTAAAATCTCCAGCTCCTATTCAAAGTCGTTTGAAACATTTACAAGAAAAAGGTTATATTTCTTGGCAGGAGGGTAGAGCAAGAACTCTTCAACTTGTCAACGACTTGGTTAAAAAAAACGTACCTATCTTAGGATCAATAGCTGCTGGAGGCTTAATTGAATCATATTCAGATGTATCTGAGGAGTTGGATGTTTCTGAGATTTTTGAGAAAAAAGGAGTTTTTGCCCTGACAGTAAATGGTGATTCTATGAAAGATGCTTTTATCGCAGATGGTGATATGGTTCTCATGGAACCGGTAATTGAGAAAAGTTCTCTAAGAAATGGGATGATAGTAAGTGCAATGGTTCCTGGATTAGGTACAACTTTAAAATATTTTTCTAGAAAAAATAATAAAATAATTTTAGATGCTGCTAATCCAGATTATGAACCAATTGAGATAGATCAAAATTTAGTAACTATTCAAGGAAAGTTGCTGGCTGTTTGGAGAAAGGTTTGAATCCTATAAATATTTTTTTACTCTCTAGGAAATGAAAGTTCATATCCTTGATTTTTTAATAAATTGTCTTTTTTTGCCAATTCTTTGTCATGATTAACCATATCGGATACTAAATCTTCTATGGAACACTTTGGATTCCATCCTAGTTTCTTACTTGCTTTAGTTGCATCACCAACTAAAGAATTTACTTCACATGGTCTGAAATACTTTTCGTCAATCTTAATCACTACTTCATTAGTATCAATTCTTCTGCCTATCTCTTTGATTCCTTTGCCTTCCCATTTAATTCCTCCCCATCCTAGTTCTCTAGCAGTAAGCTCTACAAATATTCTTACACTTTTTTGTCTACCTGTTGCTACCACAAAATCTTCGGGTTTATCTTGCTGCAAAATTTTCCACTGAATTTCTACGTAATCTTTTGCATGACCCCAATCTCTTATTGCATCAATATTACCCAAATATAGATATTTTGATAGACCTTGATCAATTTGAGATAATCCTCTAGTTATTTTTCTAGTAACAAATGTTTCTCCCCTTCTAGGACTTTCATGATTAAATAGAATCCCATTGCAAGCGTAAAGACCATAGGCTTCTCTGTAATTGACTGTTATCCAATAGGCATAAAGCTTCGCAACTCCATATGGACTTCTCGGATAAAAAGGAGTTAGTTCATTTTGTGGGGTTTCCTGTACTAATCCATATAATTCGGAAGTACTTGCTTGATAAAATTTTGTACTATCAATTAATTTTAAAGTTTTTATTGCTTCTAAAATTCTTAATGGCCCCAAAGCATCACTATTAGCAGTGTATTCAGGCGATTCAAAACTCACTGCTACATGACTTTGAGCTCCAAGGTTATAAATTTCATCAGGCTTTATTTTCTGTATCAGATTTATTATGTTAATGCTATCCGTAAGATCACCATAATGTAAGAAAAAATTTGGATTTTCCATATGTGGGTCTTGGTATAAGTGGTCTATACGCTGAGTATTGAATGAACTTGCTCTCCTTTTTATTCCATGGACTTCATAATTTTTTTTGAGGAGGAACTCAGCAAGATAACTTCCATCTTGTCCTGTTATGCCAGTAATGAGCGCCTTTTTTTTAATCATATTATTTACCGAAAACTTTTAAATGGAGGAGTGTGTGATTTTGCAATTTTAATTTAGAGGAGCCTATTTAATTTAATTTTTCTTAAATGAAATAAAGTACGATTCAAGTTTTTTTCTATAAGAAGAATTTGGAAATTAAAAATTATTCTCTAATCCATATCTTAATTAAAGCTATATATATTAACAATCAATTTTCTAGATAAAATTTTATATTGAATGATTTTTGTTAATCTTATCTCCTATACCTTTTCCAAAAAAAGTTAATAGCAAATATTTAAAATAATCTAGATGTTGCATTTTTTTTATCATGATGAGGTCAGTTTCAGCAAGTTTTAATGGGTTTGACATATCGATACCTTTTACTTGTGATAATCCAGTGATTCCAGGTTTGACATTAAATATTTTATTTTTTTCTCTTAATTTAATAAGCTCTAATTGATTAAATAAGCATGGGCGAGGACCGACTAAACTCATTTCACCATTTAGAACATTTATTAGTTGTGGTAGTTCGTCTAATTTTAATAATCTTATAAATTTCCCAAATCTTGTGACCGAACCTTGTTTTATTAAATGAGAAGCTAATGATGGAGTATCTACCTTCATAGTTCGAAATTTTATAAGTTTAAAGGGCTTTTGATTTTTTCCGACTCTTTTTTGAATAAATATTGGATTACCCGATTCAATCAAACAACCAAAAAATATAAATATTGTTAATGGGCTAAAAATAAAAAGCACAGATGATGCTATTACAACATCATAAAATCTAATTACTTTTGAATTAATCAAAATTTGAACTATCTCTTTTTTTAATATAGTCTTTTTATGAGATTCTATTTCATAAAAGTGTGATCTATAATTTCGCTGCTCGGTGAGAAGTCTATAATAATTTGTTTTAATTTTCTGAAAATATTTTCCAAATCATTTTTTTCAATAAGACTTTTCAGGGTATTTATTTCATATACGAGTTTATGGTGGGTTATGAAAGGTTCTTTGGATTTATAAATCTTAGGGTGTTTTGTTTTTCTAGGACTTTTAGAGAGTAAAAGTTCCTCATATAATTTTTCTCCTGGTCGCAATCCAGTAATTTTTATTTCGATATCACCTTTAGATCCATAAATATTTTTAACTGTGAGTCCTGATAGCTCAATCATTTTTTTTGCTAAGTCGTAAATTTTTATAGGATTTCCCATATCTAAAACAAAAACATCCCCACCCCTACCCATTGCTCCAGCCTGAATAACTAATTGTGCTGCCTCATTAATTGTCATAAAGTATCTAGTAATATTTTTATGAGTTAATGTTATTGGACCTCCATTTTTTATTTGCTCTCTGAACTTTGGTATAACTGAACCAGAGGATTCAAGAACATTACCAAATCTGACTATTGAAAATTTAGTTTTATTTGATATTTTTTCAAGATTAGAATTTTTTTCATTTAATGCCTGTAAGCAAAGCTCTGCTAGTCTTTTTGTGGCTCCCATAATATTTGTCGGTCTAACAGCCTTATCAGTAGAAATAAAAACGAAATTTAAAACGTTATTTTCTAAAGCTAAATTAGCTAACTCAAAAGTGCCAATAAGATTATTTTTTAATCCCTCTATAAGATTATGTTCGACGATAGGAACATGCTTATAAGCTGCAGCATGATAAATAGTAGCAGGTTTAAAAATTGAAATAATATTTTCCATTCTCTTCTTATCTTGAATAGAGGCTATTAATGGAATTATTTTTATTTTTGAAGAATTAGATTTTTCTAATTCTGAATGAATAGAATAAAGAGCATATTCGCTAATTTCTACTAAGATAAGTTCTTTAGGTTTTTGTTCCATTATCTGTCTACATAATTCACTTCCTATTGAACCTCCTGCACCAGTTACTAAAATGGTTTTTTTATAAATATTTTTCTTCATTAAAGATTCGAAAGGTTCAACTTCATTTCTTCCTAATAAATCATCAATATCAAGATCTAAAAATTCTGTTATTAATTTTTTACCACTTGCCAAATTTGATATTCCAGGAACTGTTCTAACAGCTATTTTATAATTCAGTAAATTCTTAATTATCAAATTTCTTTTTTTTCTAGGGATTGATGGCATTGCTAATAAAACTAAAGAAATATTTTTTTTAGTAATTAAATTACCGAGATTATCAGGTGCATATATTTTCCTTCCATCAATTAAAAAATTATGTTTTTTTATATCATCATCTAAAAAACCTTTAATAGAAATTTCTTTACTTTCTTGCATAGCTTTGACCAACTGCCTTCCAGCATCACCAGAGCCATATACTAATGTTTTAATCGAATTATTTTCTTCTAAATCACTAGCAATTAATGATCTCAACAAAAACCTTGTAAATAATCTCCATGAAACTATAAAAAATAGTAAGACCATTGGTTGAATTAAACCTATAGTTCTTGGAATTCCATTTATTCCTATGAAACTTAGGAGACCAGCATAAAAAAATGTATATATTGCAGTTGCTTTGAAAACTATAAATACAGTGTAAATTCCTGAATATCTAATTATAGCTTTATATAATCCGTAAAAATAAAATATGGGTATTGATATTATTATTGCAAAAATAAATGCATTTAAACCTCTTTCTGAAATTGCGAGGAAATTTCCAAGTCTTAAGTAATAAGAAATCCATACAGAAAAAATAATACATAAAAAATCTATTGAAATTGCAATAATTGTTTTTAATGATCTTGGAATATTTAAAATCTTCAAAAATGATCTTTTTAATTCAATTTGCATTTGTTGCTTAAGAAACAAAATAGCTTTTATAAAACTTCATTAAATTTATTATAAACTTAATTATAAGAGATAATCAAAATCCTAAATCAGATAGATTTAAGTTGCAATAAATGATTAGATTATTAATCTAATTAAAATTTATTTTGGTAATTTTGTACTTTTTTTTAAAGCCCTTTTTTTGCAATTTCAATAGCTTTAGTGTAAATTAAAATATTACTTATAAGATTAATCGTTGGAAACAATATTGATAACAGGAGGTTGTGGTTATATTGGTAGTCATATATGTGCAAGCTTAATTGAAACAAAACATGAAATTTTAATAATAGATTCTTTAATTAATAGTTATCAAGAAACATATTTGAAAATTAAAAAAATATTTGAAGACAAAGGAATTGATTCTAGAGATAAGATTAGATTTGTTAAAGGGGATTTAAGAGATAAAAGATTATTAGATAAGATTTTCTATGAATATTCTCAAAACAAAAAACCTATTAAATCGGTAATACATTTAGCAGGTCTTAAATCAATAGAATCTTCTATAAATTTTCCTCTAGATTATTGGGAAAATAATGTTACCAGTACCATAACTTTATTAGCAATAATGCAAAAGTATTGTTGTTATTCGGTTATTTTTAGCAGTAGCGCAACTATTTACAAGTCAAGCTTTTTTGAAGCTGTTAGTGAAAAAAATTTACTAGAGCCTTCTACACCTTATGGAAAGACAAAATTAGCTATAGAAGAAATATTAAGAGATTTATTTTTTAGAGATAAAAAAAAGGTTTGGAAAATTGCTAATTTAAGATATTTTAATCCAGTTGGTGCTCATAAATCAGGTTTACTAGGAGAAAATCCAAAAAGAAAATCTGCCAATTTATTCCCGGCTATTATTGAAGCAATAAAAAGCAAAAAGAAAAAATTATATATATATGGAGATAATTGGCCTACAAAAGATGGAACATGCGTAAGGGACTTTATTCATGTAATGGATTTAGCTGATGCCCATATAGCTACATTAAATTTTTTAAAATCTAACAAACCTCAACTAGTTTCATTTAATATTGGGACAGGAAAAGGTACGAGTATTCTCGAAGTAGTAAAAACTTTTTTGAAAATAAGTGAGTATAAATTTTCTTTTCAATTTAAAGAAAAGAGATTAGGAGATCAACCATTTGTTGTTGCTAACAATGAATTAGCTTTAGAATGTTTAGATTGGGCTCCTAAAAGAGAGTTAATGGAAATGTGCTTGGATTCTCTTAATTCCCAATAATAAATTCTTGAATGTTTTTTTGGACTAGAAGAAAATTAATCAACTTCCCAAAGAAATATTCCAATTAGGATTTATAAATTAGGATCTATAATTTTATTATTTATAAAAATATATTTGCTCTTTTTTATTACTATTCAAAGAAGAAAAGATTGAAATGCTTTGTAATAAGAATGGAACAACTTATGAAATTATAAAACATAAGTTTTTGATAGAAATATTCAAAAAAGACTTTAGGATTTGAAGTCCTTAATATTCTTATACTTCTAATTCTTCAATAAAAATTCCTTTTTTTCAAAATACTTGAACAAGTAATAATATCAATTTTTTGATTATTTATAAATAAATCTCAGCAATATTAATTTCCTAATAAAAAAAGTTTAGGTACTTTAAATTATTTCTTAATATTACCTAAATGTATAAAAAAATATTACCAACTTTATTTATTTAATAAATCATCATAAATTTTGATTATTTTTTTATTTATAGTGATTGTGGTGAATTCTTTTAAAACAGATTTCCTAGCATTTATTCCATATTCAATAGCTAATTTTGGTTTGTCTAAATATTCTTTAATTGCTTTTTTTAATTGGTCTTTGTTTTTTGGGGGTACTAATAGTCCCGAATGCCTATGTTTTATTAAATCTCTGCATCCTGGTACATCAGAAGTTATTATTGGTAATTTCATGGAAGATGACTCCAATAGAGATTTGGATAATCCTTCTCTCCAAGATGGGAGTACCACAATATCCATCTTCTTATAAATTTCTCTCATTTTATTACTTTTACCTAATAATTTGATTTTTTTATTGCCTTTTATTTCAATGAGATCATTTTTTTTTAATGAACTTTTGTTCTGGCTATCAATATCACCAACAATGTTTAATATGAAATGATAGTTTTCTTTCCATAATTCATTACATGCGTTAATTAATTCAATAATGCCCTTTTCTTTAATTAATCTTGCTGGAAATAATATTTGAATTTCTTTATTAAAAGATTTCTTTTCTATTTCATTATTATAAAAAGTTGTATTTACTCCTGAACCTTTTATGATTTTCGCATTTTCTAACTTTATAAATTTTTTATTAATAAAAAAATCTCTATCGCTAATGTTGTGAAAAATGGTTTTTGTATTTTTAAAGTTAAATGAATATTTATAAATGGGATAGAGAATTTTATTTAAAATTTTTATATTAGTTCTATTACTAAAAAAAGAAGGGCCTAGACCAGTTATATGGTTTATGACATATTTTATATTTAGTAATCTTGATATAAGACTTCCATAGATAGCAGGTTTAATTGTGAAGTGGTGAACTAAAACAGGTTTATATTTTAAATAACAGAAAAGAATATTTAATATCGTAAAAAATTCTAAAATAAGGTTTTCTGATCCTCTCATTAAAAAAAGCTTTTTTACTTTGTAGAAATTTTTTTCTATATGAACAAAATATTTGTCTAATGTAGATAGAAGAATTAGATTATAACCTTGCGTACTTAAATCTTGGAGTAAATCCCTCCTAAAGTTATATAAATACCATGTACAGTTTGCAACAATAAGAATATTTTTTTTACTTTCGGATACTTTATTTTTACCCAATTTGAATACAATAGAGTGATCTAAGTTTATCAACTTTATGCCAATATTTTATTAACCCCTCGTGATTGTAAAGTAGATTGTGATGATCATATTTATATTCTTTTTGTTTAATAAAAATATTATCAATAATCAATATATACTTTCCTAAATTACTATGATACTTATTAATTATTTTATTCAATTCGTCAGCTTTTAAAGTATGAGAAAAATTTAGAACTGAAATCACTAATTTTTTATTTTGTTTATTTTTAAATTTTTTAGCATAATTTATCATTTTTGATTCGTTCGCAAAAAATTTAAAATTTTCTTTATTGATAATTTCTATTGCTTTCTCCAGTTTATTATCTATATCGTAACCAACCTTAAAATTAGAATCCAAATTTACTCTCGCTAAAATTTCCCCTAACCCGCAACCAATATCTATATAAAAACTTGGTTCTAAATTGTTTATGATATCCAAAACTACTTTTTTATAAACCCTACAAAAATAAGTTCCACTAAGATGCCAACTATATAAATCTAAATTTCGAAATTTAATTTTATAGATCAAACGTTGATATAAACAACGAAATTTCTTAAATATAAGAAAAAATTTTTGGATGTTTTTTCTTATAGATCTAAATAAATTAATAACGAAGAACATTAAATATTCGTCAAATAATTGTAATAATTTATTCTTCAATTTCAATTTGTTTAAGGCTGTAAACTTCTTGTGATTTACCTCTATAAATGAAATTAAATTATCTAACTCCTTATCAGAAATAGTGTTTACATGGATGCATAATTGGAATACTCCAGGGAAATTCAATGGCAATGGTCTAGATGAAATTTGAGGAATAAATATTATTTTTTCTTTTTTGAAAGGAGATATAGAAAACCCATCTAATACAATATTAAAATTTAATTTTCTTAGAGCAATTAATGTATTAAAGTCAAAAGAATGAGAAGGAGCCATAAATATAGGCTCCCATATTGACTCTTTATTTAGAATTGATTTACCTTTAGAAAGTTTTCTTATTTGTTTATTCAATGGGTGACCAGCAAATTCTGAATTTTTTGTACTACCATAAATGCCCTTATTAGTAGAATCATAAAGATGTTCATATCCATGCTGGGCAATATTATCTCCAAATGATTTACATTTTCTAAGATAGTCATAATAGTTCGGATATTCTTTTGAAACTAATAGATTTTGATCCTTGCATATTGGAATAACTCCTAGGATTGACTTTATATTGTACTTTTCTAAAATAATTTTCAATTTCAAAAATTTTTCCCAATCCATTTTGGAATTGATATCGTCAAATCTCATTAAATATTTTGCCATTAAATCTTTTAACTTCTATTATTTATTATATTTGAAGGTAATTCAACAATATAATTTTCTGTAATCTTCATTCATTATCTCAAGCGAAAAATTATCTATTATTCTCTGCCTAGCCATTAAAGATCTATCTTTTAAAAGATGTTTGTTCTTTGAAATTTTTTCTATACATTTTGCTAAAGCTAATGGATTTTCAGAATCAACAACCCAGCCTGTATTTCCTATTATATTTATTGCATCTCCTACATCGGTACTTAAACAAGGAACACCACTAGCCATTGCCTCTAATAAATTTACTGGGAAAGATTCTTTTTTTGAAGTTAGTACATTTAAATCAAAAGCATTTACAATTTTAAAAATCTCATTACATTTGCCAATCAATTTAACTTTATCTTGCACTTTATATTTATTTATTTTATTTTTTAATAATTTATTTTCTTTTGATAATCCTATACCAGCAATTATGCATATAAAATCTATATTTTTCTCTTTAATTATAGAAAGTGATTTGAATAAATTATCATGATCTTTTAAGGGATGAAATCTTGAAATATTCCCCAAAACTAAACAATTATTTCCAATATTTAAATTTTCTCTCGTTTCTTTTCTATATTTTTTATTGGGTTTAAATTTCTTGAAGGATACACCATTTCTTATTAGTAATGAGCAACTTTTCTTATACCCATTTTTTAAATGATTATTTTTTGATGATGATGAGCAAAATATTATTTTTTCAGGTATTAAATAGCTTAAAATTCTCAATATTTGCATTTCTAGCATTGTTAAAATATTTGAGTATTCAAAATCATGATGGACACTCCAATAAATTTTTTTTACCCTTAAAATTTTGGCTATTATTCCTCCAATTAGGTTGCCATGGTATAACCAAGTATGTACAATTTGGGGTTTTAATTTAGAAATAAAAAAAATTAATTTTAAAAACTTAAAAAAAATTAAAATATTCTTTTTCATATTTAAGGCTATAACTCTATAGCCCCTTTGTCTTAGTTGATAACCATAATAACCAATTGTTGTCATTGAAATAAGTACTATGTCTTCTCGGTTTTGGCTTATAACAACGTTATATAAAATATTTTCTGCACCACCACTTTCTAATCCTGGAGAAATATATAAAATTTTACATTTTTCCTTCTTTATTTTAAAAACTGATTTAAACATTTAAATCGCAATTAAACGTTTGTTTTTTAGCTGCAAAATCTTATCGCAAATATTAACGACCTCTTTCTTATGTGAAATTATGATGACGGTCATTGTCCCTAATATACCGGTTATAACTGAAATAAACTCACTTTCAGATTTCATATCTAATCCAGTGGATGGTTCATCTAAAATTAGTATATTAGGGTCCGAATAAAATGCTCTTGCTAAAGCTAGTTTTTTTCTTTCCCCTCCTGAAAATCGCATACCTTTATCATAAATTATTTCATCAATTGAATTTGGTAATTTTTTAACAAAATCCCAAGCATTAGCTTTAATAAGAGACGATTTTATTCTTTCTTTGTCATAAAACTTTTCACCCAATGCAATATTTGCTGCTACCGAATCATTCTTGAAATAATTTTCTTGCATTACAATTCCTATTTTTTCTCTCCAATAATTTATATTTATATGTTTTGTATTTTCCCCGGATATAAAGATATCTCCCTTTTTAGGCTTTATGATACCTGTTATAAGATCTACTAAAGTTGATTTCCCTGAGCCAGATTTTCCTATTATTCCAATAGAATCTTTATCATTTATTTTTAAATTTAGATTTTCAATAATACTTGTACAATCAGGATAATTAAAGCTAACTGAATTTAGAAAAATATTACCTTTATAATCTGATTTTGTTTTTTTATTTATATTATTTTTTTCATGGTGAGTTTTAGCCCAATTTACCTTTTCCCTATATAACTTTGGCCAAGAAATCATAGCTAACGAATCTAAAAATCTTGTCTGCGCATTATAAATTTTAGGAGTCATTCTTATGAATAGAGATAATGATAGAATTAAATTTGATTTACTTGAATTACTGATAAGGATATATGATACTGCTAAAAATAGGAAAGAAATAGTAAGTAACTCAGTTACAAATTTTGACTTGTAACTAGCTACCATAGCCTTTGAATATGCGTTACTAAAAAGCAAAAATATATTTCGAGATTCATCCCTAGCAATCTTATCTTTACTAATTGTCCTGATATACTTGAGATTATTAAATAAAGATGCTGTCCAATTGCCTATCTTTGAAGTGATTCCAGATAAATCTTTTCCATATATTTCGGCTTTTTTTGAATAAAAGATATATATTCTAAAAGCTAAAAATCCATATAAGATTAATATAAAAAAAGTATCTGGAACTACCATCAAACAAATAAAAAAATAAGTTATTGCAATTACAGAATTAGTTATTGCTTGCAGAAAGTACATATATCCTTCGGAGATATTTTGACCTTCAGATATTATTGATTTTGAGATATCACCTTGGCTTAATTTTAAATAGTATTCCCATTTTATATTTAATGTTAAGTTTGTTATTTCTTCTCTTATATACCTCTCAATTTTGCATTTTGCTTTTACAATATTTTTGTTAGAAATATAATAGATATAGGATGCAATAATACCTGAGACAAAAAAAACAGCAATTAAAATTTTGTTCGAAAAATTGTATGATCCAATAAATTTGATATTAAATAAGGAAAATTTGTTCTCAAAATTTGAAATTAAATTTGCTAGTAAATAAATTGAAAATGTTTCTAAAAAGGCTCCTATTATGCCAAAAAAAATAGCTAGTCGAGTTTCTTTAATAGAAACTTTAAAATATTTGCTGTAGTTTCTCCAAATTTTTTTTAGCATATCTACAAATTAACTATATTTAAACCTGATAGCTTATTTGTTAAATCAATTATTAAAGTATCTTTGAAAGATATTTTTGATAGTAATTTTTTATTTACTTTTTGAAAATCTCTATGATTTAAAGCGAAAATTATTACTCCATATTTCTTTTTTTTAGGTATAGAAGTCAAAGTTTTTAATCCTGTTTCTTTTAGAACTATATTTCTCTCTACTAAAGGATCTACAATTGTGACTTTTAAACCTATTTTTTTAAAATTTTCGACTAACAATATCAATTGAGAATTTCTAATATCTCCGCAATTAGATTTGTAAGATATACCCAAAATTAATACTTCCTCTTTTAGTGAGAATTCTTTTCTTTTTTTTAAATTAGATAAAATCTCATCTAACAAATATTTATGCATCGAATCATTTATACTTCTTCCAGCTGAAATTAGGTTAGTATTAAAACCAATTTCTTTAGCTTTGAAAGTTAAATAATATGGATCAACTCCTATACAATGTCCGCCAACAAGACCTGGAGTATATTTTTGGAAATTCCATTTTGAATCTGCCGCTTCTAAAACTTGAGTAGTATTTATATCTAATTTTTTGAATAAGATAGCCAATTCATTTATAAGAGCTATATTTATATCCCTTTGTGTATTCTCAATAATTTTAGCAGCCTCTGCTACTTTTATACTACGTGTCTTAAAAGTACCTGCAGAAATAAATGATCCATAAAAATTATCAACCCAGTTCGCCACCTTTTTATTACATCCGCTAGTAACTTTTGTTATTGAATCTATGGTGTGCTTTGAATCACCAGGATTGATTCTTTCAGGACTATAACCCACATAAAAAGAATTTTTATAACCTTTCGAGTTATATGTTTTACCAGATTCCGCACAGATTAAAGGTACACATATTTCTTCAGTAACTCCAGGGTAAACTGTACTCTCATAAATTATTATAGGATTACTTAAATTTTTATTTCGATCTTTTATGGATTTGCCCACAAGTATCGAAGCTTTTTTAAGATATGATAAATCAGGATTATTTTTTATATCTATTGGAGTAGGCACTGTAATAATAAAAATATCAATATTTTTCAATGATTTTTCTTCATTAGAGAAAACAATATTTTTATTTTCATGAATTTTCTTTTTTGAAAATATTTTATTAATATCAATTCCTTTTTCTAGCTGATTAATTCTATTTTTTTTTATATCGAAGCCTAAAACTTTTCTTTTAAGTCTTTTTTTACTTATAAGTGATTTTTTTTTATTTGCAATTTGGAGTGCTAAAGGTAATCCAACATAACCAAGACCAATTATTCCTATAGAGCATTCTTCTAAATTAGGGAGACCTTTTTTAAACAATTATTTAATATTCACTCTCTCTATAATACGACAGATACCATTCAATAAACTTTTCTATTCCTTTTTCTATTGATGTACTAGGTTTAAAATTAATCCATTTTTCAAGAGAATCTGTATTAGCATAAGTGGCTTCAACATCGCCAGGTTGCATTTCTTCAAAAATAATTTTGGCTTTCTTTTGTAGTTTTTTTTCAATAGCATCTATATAGTCTGTTAAATTTGTAGGTTGAGAATTACCAACATTAAAAATTTTATAAGGAATTATATAGTTTTCAATGTTCTTATTAGCTTCAAAACTATTTTTTTGATGTGGAGATTTATTTATTAAGCATAATATTGACTGAATGACATCATCTATATATGTGAAATCCCTAATCATTTTTCCAAAATTAAAAACCTTTATAGGTTTATTTTTAATAATCAAATCTGTAAATTTGAATAAAGCCATATCAGGCCTTCCCCATGGTCCATAGACAGTAAAGAATCTTAATCCAGTAGTAGGTAAATTAAAAAGATGACTATAAGTATGAGCTATTAATTCATTAGATTTTTTTGTAGCAGCGTACAAACTAATAGGTTTGTCTACATTGTCTGTTTCCTCAAAAGGGAGCTTTCTATTTCCCCCATAAACAGAACTACTACTGGCATATATAAAATGACTAATTTCTTTTTCTTTACTCTCTTCTATTAAATTACAAAAACCTACAATATTGGATTGTACATATGCAGAGGGATTCTCAATTGAATATCTAACACCTGCCTGAGCTGCCAAATTTATAACTATTGAAATTGAGTTATCTAATTCAGGAATAAAATCTCCATTAAAAACAGATTTTAAATCTTCTTTGTTGGTCAAATCACCTTTAACAAAATGAAATTTAGCTTTATTTTGGGATGAATATTTTTCAAGATCTTTAATTCTTGCTTTTTTTAGATTTACATCATAATAACTATTTAAGTTGTCAAATCCTACAACTTCTGTTTCTAACTCTAAGAGTTTTTTGCAAAGATGATAACCAATAAATCCCCCTGCGCCTGTAATTAAAATGCTCATATTGTAGTTTTTATCTTCATTACATAGTTTATGTTGAGATTTGACATTTTTGATTCTATAGAGAGTATGAAATAAAATATTATAACAAGACTTAGTTTGGAGAAATAAGACCTTTTTTTATCAAATCATCTACATGATTATGATAAGTTAAACTGAATTTTCTTTTTTTCCCTAATAATATACTTTCCGCAATAAGAAAATCATCCTCAGTATCAATATCAATAGCTTCTAGAGAGGATAAACCATAAGATTCAAATTTGCCATTAAAATTGGCCGAGGAATTCTTTTTATATTCTTCCACAAAACTACTAGTTTTCCAAATAAAGAATGCACATGTTTGACAATGAATAGGCTTTAGATCCTGAGTCCTAGGTTGACTAGTTTTAAATGAAAAATTTAAAGGCCGATTTTCAAGAAAACATAAAGTTTGAGCTACTCTGCTGGCACATAAGGAATCTAAATTATTATTTAAGAAATAGTCTATAGCTTTATCAATAGTTTCAGTTTTAAGAAATAAACAACATGGATTAAAAAAAATAGTTATGTCAGATGGGAAATTAATCATAAAGTCAAAAACAAAATCGTCTAATTTTGCATTAGATGAACCTAGATGACTTGGACGAATATAGTAGTTAAGATTTTCTTTATAGATTTCTTTTGCTATATCAACTATATATTGTGAGTCAGTATTTAAATAGAGACTATTAATTTTCGAAGATGACAATGCACTATTTGTTAAATAAGTAAAAAGAGGTTTATTATCAATTAGTGAAAGATTTTTGAATTTTACTCTTGTAGAGCCAAGTCTGCATCCTATAAATCCTCTTATGTTTGTCATATTTTTATAAAATGATTTCTTTTTTGAATTTAGAATAATAACTAATATATTTTAAATATGAAAATATATTCTTATTAATTTTTAATTTTATATTTTTAAAAAAATTATAAAATGAAATCAAAAATTTCCTTTTCTCTTTTAAGATCATTTCGATTAAAAAATACAAAATCTCTACCCAAAATCTTTTCTATTATTTTTAGTTTTGAATAATTCTTTAAATCCTTATTAATTTTATATTTTTTGTCTTGATAAAAACTAAAATGATTATATTTGGATAATCCATAGCTCATACTTGGAATATTAAAATTTATCGCTTGTTCAAGAGTGGTTGAGGAAAGAGCAATTAAACAATCACTATTTACGATGTCTTCCTCTAAACTTTTTTTATTAGAGATTTTTACTAGACCTTTAAATTGACTTTCTATATTTTTGATAATATTATCATCAATTTCATTTTTAACTCCCCTAATCCTTATAGTTAACTGTACTTTAAAATTTAACTTTTTTAGCTTTTTGCATAAATCTGTGATGCAGAAAATATATTCAAAAGAAGATTCAAAATAATGTCTTCTAGCCCCTAATTGTTTTACTGTACCAGCACTCAATATATTAAATACTTTGGAATTTTTTCTGGAAATTATATTTAAATTATTGACTGGTTTAATTTTTCTAAAATATAAATTTTTATGCGATAAAAAATCATCTGAAAATTTTGATTGGGAGTAAATTTTTATATTTGGAATACTACTTGTTAACATGCCTATAGCTAAACTATCACTAATAATTTGACCTGTTTTGGATTCATTATTGATAGTATGCGTTCCATGAGTAATGAGATGTTGCTCACATCCAATTTTATATAGCACCATACTCAAGGAATGTAGATCTGGAAATCGATTTGTATGGAAAATAGCAGTGATATTTTTATTTTTCAAATCTCTAAATAATTGATTACTATAATTCGTATATCCTTGAGTCACTAACATATATTTTTTTATATCATTTATCAAATGAAAAAAATATTCATTATCAATTAAATTATTTATATTATTAACTATCTTAAAAAATGAATTATGATTCTTAACTTGAATAAATGGAATCAGGAAAAATTCAATTGAAATTATTTTTTTATTAAGAATTATTGTAGAAATTTGTTTAATAATAATTATTATTTGTTTAGCAATATTATGTGACTGACTATAAGCAAGAATATTTTTATTATTTTTATTTACTTCCTTATAAATTGTTGGCATAAAATATGAATTTTCACAAGAAAGAATATAAGTAGATCTATTTTCTAAAAGTTTTTTAAATACTAAGATCTGAATGTGAGCAAGAATATTTTTTATGAAATTGTAATTATATTTTGTATATTTACCTAAAAAATTATAGACATTACTTTTTTGGTTTAAATATAAGTTTTCTATTCCTATAATTAATTTACTTTTACTTTTAAATATTTTCCACTTACCACCAATGAATACTTTGTAAATTTTATTATTTGGAATACAATTTTTTAAATAAAGATAAATTGATATTTTTAAATCAAGGTAAGGTTTTAAAAGCTCTCTAAATTGTTCTTGACTCTTTCCTCCTAAATTAATTGAAAGTTTATTGAAAATAAAATTAAAAATTTCTTCAGTATTTAATAGTTGCTTTTCTGCTTCTCTAGATGAATTTAAAGGATTAGGATAAATAACCTTTAGATGGTCTTTAACTTTTAAATAAGGAGATAAAGAAAAGCAAGTAAAAATGTTGGAAGGCAATTTTTTTACATCTTTTGCGTCTATTATTATATATAAAACTGTAAGTTTTGAATTCATTTATAATTTAATTTTATTTAGTTTTGACTTCAATAATTTTTAAACTATAACATTTATTATTTTAATTAAAATTTAATAATTAAAATAATTATAAATTTATATATTAATAAATCTTTTGATGTAATATTTAAAATTAAAATAAAACATAATTAGCAAATACTAATTAAGATAAATTTTAATAGAGATGAAAAAAATCCTTATATTTGATTCTGATTTTTTACCAAAAGAATGCTTAGATAAATTCGATACTATTATTTCTTGGCAGTACCTTTCTCAAGAGTCAAAATACGATTACTTTGAAATCTTGAAATTTATGGAAGAAAATAAATTAATTATAAGGAATAAATATTTAGAATTTATAGATAAGGTGTCAAAATATAATATTAATGGCCAAACATTAAGGGATCTACTATTAATTGAAGAGAAATTCCCTTTTTGGGAAATGTCCCTAATAAATGAAAAATCAAATTTAAAATCGCCCTATATAAGTACAATTTTGAGGGTAATTGCATTTGAACAATGGTTTAAAGACAAACACTTCCAACAATTATTTCTTTTTACAAATTCTACTTTTTTACCACAAATAATTTCAAGTTTTTGTGAAACCAATGGATTAGTTTTTGTCCATAAAAAAATTAAAAAAAATAGAATTAAATATTGTAATAATCCATTTAATATTTTGGGTCAATCTTTAAAAAAACATCCAATTTTTTGGTTATTTAAATTTATTTTAATAAGGCTTCCTCTTTTATTTGATAATAAAAATGAAATTATAAGTCTAGATAATCAAGTCCTTTTTTTATCCTATTTATTTAATATTGAAAAGAGAAATATAAACAAACCTTATGGTATTGATTCTTTTTGGACACCTCTCTGCAAAAAACTTTTTTTGGGAGGCAAAAAATTAAATTACTTATCAATTTTTACGAGATCAAATTATCCTAATAATATTTTTGAAGCTAGAAATTATATTAATATCTTTAGAAAAAATAATCATCAAAAAAGTGAATTTAATTTAGTCGATTCATATCTATCATTGAAATTAGTAACTAAAGCTATAAAATTATTTCTTAAAGTTAGAAAAATAACATTACCACTAAATCCAACTGAAATTTTCACATTATCCTCTGGAACTGATCTTTCTTCTTTATTCATTGCTGATTGGTATGACTCTTTTCAAGGACGTGTTTTGATGCAGAATAGTCTATATTGCTGTTTATTTGAAGATATTTCAAAAAGAATTTGTAAACCATCTAAAGTCTTTTATTTATTGGAAAATCAAAATTGGGAATTTGCCTTTATTTATTGTTTTAAAAGTATTTATCCTAATATTCCGATCTATGGATATATTCATTCATCTCTTAGGTTTTGGGATTTGAGGTACTATTCAAAACAATTAAATTTTGAAAATAAATTTTCATTAAAGTGTTATCCTAATCTTCAAATTACAAATGGACCTCAGGCGACAAAACTCTTAATTGAGTCAGGATTAAGCAAAAATAATATTATTGAATTAGAGGCTTTAAGATATATCCATTTAAATCCTGATAAGGCAGTTGAATATTATCGTAGAATCTCATCAGACGATGAAAAAACAAAAGTAATAGTAATTGGTGATTATGATATTGAGAATACATATAAAATTTTCCAAATAATTAATAATTTAGAACCTGAGCAAAAAGAAAAGATTGATATTAGGTTTAAACCTCATCCAGCTAATAAGAATAAAAAAATATTCTTTAATGGTGTAGAAGTAAAAAAATTAAATGGCAAGATTTCAAAATATTTAAGCAATTTTGACTTAGCCATTTGTGGGGCTTCTACAACCGCTGCCCTAGATTGTTATCTAGATGGAATTAAATTAATTGTATTTAGAGAAAGTGATAGCCAAATCATGACTCCAGTTTATGATCTTCCAGATGTATATTTTATGTCAAATAGTGTATGTCTAAATAGAATACTCTCTCTTATAAGGGAAGATCACTTAATAAAAAGAAGTCCAAATGATTTTTTCAAAATTGATAAAAATCTTACTAAATGGATTGAATTTATAAATGATTAATGATTAATTTATTAAAAATTTTTCAGATTAAGAAAATACAAACTTTGTACATCCTTTATTTGTTATCATGATTTAAGAATAGAAAAGGTTAATGAAAAACGGTCCTGAAGATATTAATAGAGCTATTCAAAAAGGTGTAGATTTGGATGGTACACTGATTTCTAGCTCTAAGTTAGATCTCTACAATAAAATTAAAGAATTAGAGTCTAAGAGGGAAAGGTATAGAGCTACTGATTGTATGAGGACAAGAATAGTGAGGTCAGCCCATAATTATTTTAGTCTGAATGAAATTAATGTTGAACTTGAAAATGCAGGCTGGCATCTGGTAACTGAAAAAGAAAGAAAATTTTTCTTTGAAAAGTAAAATCAAATTTTATGGATTTTTTATGTATAAAAAATATCTCACAAATTTTTATGTGAAAATTAACTTTTTTAATGATTCAGTAAATGGAAAGTATAAATGTTCTAGATTGCACTCTTAGAGATGGAGGAAATGTAAACAATTGGGATTTTGGACAGAAAAATATTGGAAAGATTCTAAAATCCCTCTCACAATCTAAAGTTGATATTATAGAAATAGGACATTTTAAGAAAAATATAAGAGATAAAAATAAGACTTTAGCAGATAATATTGAGTATTTTAATGAGCTATCTAATAATTTTCTTAGTGACACTAACTCATACCTTACTGTGATGACTCGCCCAGATCTTTTTGATATAAAAAACATATCTGATAAACAAACTAATAATAAAGTAGCTGGAATAAGATTTGCTTTTTATCCATATCATATAGAAGAGTTAAAAGAACAGGTAAAGATTGCAAAAGCGAAAGGCTATGATATTTTCCTTAATCCAATTGGTATTAGTTGTCAAAATATTTCTGAAATTAAAAGTATCTTAGAAATACTTAATAAGCTTGATCCTAAAGGTGTTTCAATTGTGGATTCATTTGGAGCTTTAGAATTTCAATCATTAAATAGGATTCATAATATTTTTGATGAAGAATTAGATAAAGATATAAGTTTGGGGATTCACTTACATGAAAATAAGGGAATATCATTCTCTTTGGCTTACCAATTTATTGAACAAAATGATAACAAAAGAAAAATTATTATTGACAGTTCTCTTCAAGGAATTGGGAGAGTTCCAGGAAATTTGTGCTCTGAGGTTATTATGAATAATATAAATACAAGAATAAAAAATAAATATAACTTGCTACCAATATATGAAATTATAGATAATGTAATTAGTCCAATTAAGGAAAGTGTTAAATGGGGCTATTTACCTCATTATTATCTATCAGCATTAGCCAATATAAATAGACATTATGCAGAATTTTTCTATGAAGAGAAGGGTATTAGTTTAAAGGAATTACCCGAATTATTTGAAAGGGTTAAAAAATTTGAGCCTACAGGGCTTCGTTTTTCAAAAGAAATATGTGAAAAAGTTTTAAATATGGGCGAATGAAAAGTGGAAAAATTAAACGTAATCATATTAGCTGCGGATGGACCAAGTAATAATCAGAAGGATTTACCGGGTTGTCTACAATCTTTAAAAGGAGGAAATACACTTTTAGATTACCAAATTAGAACACTAAACTTATGTGGTATTGATTCTGAAGATATAATAATAATTGTTGGTGAAGAGGGTGCTTGGAAAAAGGAAAAAGCAAAGCAATCACTGAATAAATATAAACAAAAAAAAATTGTTGTGAATAAATTAAATGAACTTACTTCTAGTGAAGAATCTTTTTTATTAGGGATCGAAAAATTAGAAAATAAATCTCCCTTAATAGTAATTAATGGAGATGTTTTATTTGATACTCATCATATAGAACAATTTATTCAAGTTGGCAACAAAAATGCTTGCTTTACTAAAAAAGCTTATTTTATAAATGAAAAAGGCATTCAATTAGAAGTTAAAAATAATAATATTGAAAATATTATTTCTAAAAGTGTTTTATCATTATTTCCTTGGAATATATATTGCGGTCTTTGTTTATTGAGCTCAGATTCTCTTGAGAAAATTATTGCTAATAAAAAAAGACATGGTTTAAAAAGTTTTTTGCATAATATTGATTATAATGTGGGTATTAAAAATTTTATAAGTTTAGATTATTCAAATAATAGTCCTAGAGTTTTCGAAGAAAGTAATAAGTCAATATTTCTAAAAGGCGGTTCTTACGCAAATCTTGTACGAAAACATATTGTAAGAAAACAAGCTAAAGGCGAAGGTGCTGAGAAATTAAAAAAAGAAATTGATTGGATTAAAAATTTACCTTTTGAAATTTCTGAATATTTCCCAATAGTTTTGGAGGACTATAGAGATAAAAATAATGCTTGGTATGATATGCCTTGGTATTGTAATCCCACACTTAGAAAAAATATATTAACGGGAGTTTTTGACTCAAATAAATCTTTTGATTTCTTGTCTAGCGTCTTAGATTTAATGTTTGAAAAATTATATTCACAAATAGTTAATGACAGTCCAGAAGAAACTTGGCTTATAAAAAAACATATCTTTAGAGTTATGCATAGATTAGAATTATCTAGTAAGAAATCTAATATTTTAAAAGGAATGTTAGTCGAAAAATTTATTTATATTAATGGTGATAAATTATTAAATATACCTTATGCTTTAAATCAATTATTAAAATTTGAAGGATTTTTTAATAGTATCAAACCAAAAATTCTTACTTTAGTACATGGAGATTTACATTTTCAAAATATTTTTGTTGGTCCTTTAGAGAATGGGAATAAGTTTCTTTTGGCTGATCCTAGTGGTGATATTGAAGGTTCAGATTTTTTCTATGATTTAGGAAAAATTTGGCACTCTATAAATGGATTATATGATTTAATACATACAGATCTTTTCAATCTTAAACAAGAAATTATTCACAATAAGTTGTTATTTAATTTTGAATTTAATAATTATGACTTAATTAAAACATATAAAGAAATTAAAAATTTTTTGATAGGATATTTACCCACTAAAGAGAGAATATGTTTGAATGAAAATTGGCTCTTAAAAGTAAAATTTTCAGAAACTATGCATTTTTGCAGCGTTTTACCTTTTCATATTGTTAATGATAATGATGAAAAAAAGGCAAAGGCTTTATACCTTATGGCTACTATTTTGATAAATAGTTTACTGAATGAATTAAGAGATGAAAAGAAGAGTCAATCAGATGAATTAATTAAATTTTGCAAATTTGAAGATTGGTTAGAAAGGATTTCGAATTAATAAATATATTGTAAATAATCATTAATAAATTCATCTAGAGAGGAATAATTATTTACTAATGAAGTAATTGTTTCATCCTTTATTTTTGTACATGTTGACCAATCTTTAATTAGTATAAAGTCAAAATTACATTCTCTTGCTAATTCAAAGTCGTTAATACTATCTCCAATATACAAGATTTTTTTTAACAAGATATTTTTATGGATATTATTTAGGTAATTTAAATTATCTTTTTTTAATCTTGGGGCTCCAAGTATACCTAAATCAAAAAATTTATAAATTCCTCTTTTTTTATAAATGTTAATAGTTTCTCTTTCATCTCCTGCAGTTAGAACAAGCCATGAAGATTTGTTTTTTTTTCTAAATACTTTAAGTTTATTTGAAGACTCACATGTTTCGAGTTTTTCTTCTACTATTTCTGAGTATCTTAAAAGCAATTCTTTATAAAGTAATTCGCATTTAATTTCTTTATTTTTAATTTTTACTAATAAATCTTTGATTATTTCATATCTAGATTTTCCTTTGTGATTCCTAATTAAATTTATTATTTCCAATTCAGAAGATTTAACATTATATTCTCTTGCGAGTTTAATAAATGCTGTCTCTTTAACTTTATTTGAGTTAAGAATAACTCCATCAGAGTCAAAAATAATTAATTCATAATTTAATAAATTATTCTTTAATTTTTTAATCATTAGTAATGGTTTCAAGTTTATTAATTAAATAATGCTTGCCATCCCAATTTTTTAATAACTTTTTTGAAGACTTATATAAGACTTTGGCATGAGTGAGATCAGATTCATTATCAATATCAAATCCTACACTCCAAGATGGTAATTCATAGAGAATGATAGGCAATTGCCATTTATCATTATTTTTAACCACATCTCTACGATTGATAATAATGGAGGCATGTTCTGCCATGTAAGGTGGTAAATCTTGACTAATTTTTGGCGAATTTGGATGCCAAGAAACTTCAGCCAAAGAATCTTTTTCTTTTATCTTCCAAATCCATTGTGGTGAGCATGCAGCTGTCATAACAGACTTGCAATTTGAATTCGCTCTTATTAATTTGATCATCTTTTCTAATATATTTGCTGATCTCGCTGCAATTGAAGGCATTAATACAACAACCAATTCATATTTTTTTTTGTTTATAGCTTCCATTTCTCTTAAAGCATGAGAGATTGATGGAGTTATTTGAGACTTGCTATCACTTATTTCTTTAGGTCTTTTAATTAATTTAATTTCTGATCCAACTGAGAACATTTCTGGTTTATCAGTGCTGATGCATATTTCTAAGCCTTTAGCAGTTTCTATTGCTTGATCTAATAAAGATAAATTAGTGTCTATTTCTTGAAGATTCTTGTATTTAAGTCTGGTTGAACCCATTCTTGCAGGAATTATACATAATATATTTTCAGAAAAATTAGACATTTAATTTATAATAGAGACTATTTTAATGTTTTTAAATTCTAATATATTATTGAAAGCAACTAAACCTATAATAATATCGTTAAATTTTTTTCATTATTTTAAATATCTAATTGCATGAATTTTTAATGATTCTTTTGTTCTTATTGATTGAAAAACAAATTGCATAATCCTCAACTTTATTTGTTATTTTCATTTTTTTATAAGTTATTAAACCTCTATTCATAAAGTATGCATACGTATAAGGAGCTCCTTTGAGGAATAATAAATTTTCTTTATTAGTTTCTTCAATTTTTTTCCAATCTAATTCGAATCTTTTGCTGGGTAAAAGATCTTCAGTAGAACTTTTATTATGGATCTTTATATATTCGCGCGTTAGATTTGTCCTGCTGTAACCTTTATCTTTAATCAAATTTGCCAAAGGTAGATCAAATAAATTAGAAAAGCTCCAAATAGAAAATAATAAAGTGTAAAATAAACCGAATGAAATAATAATAAACTTAGAATAATTAAGAAACCTGTATTTTTGAAAGTCAATTTTAAAATTAAAAGATTCAGAAAATCCAAATACTATAATCGACATAGATGATGCCAATGCAACTCTGGTATATGGGATTGATATTGACCAAAGCAAAATCCATAAAGTCATTAAAATAAGAATAATTTTTTTTCTTTTATCAATTAAATCTTTCAGTCCAAAATAAGGTAGAAAAATAAAAGGTGAAAAGGAATGAATAGATACTAAAATTGATTTTGGTCCTATATAGTTGAGATAACTAGAAATAATAAAAATTAAATTATTTAATTCTTTTAATTTATTTAATCCGTAACGTATTGGTTCAATACCAAAAGATGAATAAAAGATAGTAATAAGAGGTTTAATAATTAGTGGAATATTTCTTAATGATAAAGCTTCTTTATATATTTCATAATCCCCTTTATACATTGCATTTGGGAAAATAGATTTTAAAAAATAGGGAGGCGATAACCAATAAATTGGATTAGAAAAATATTTATAATTGAATAAACATATTGTTAAATTACCTATTACTGCAAATCCTAATATTAATAATATTGGCAATCTAATTGACAAAAATAATTTCCAAAATTCTCTAAAATATTCTTTTATAGGAAATAGAGAAGAGTTGTATATAAATGAAATAATACTTAAAACAAATAAACTTAAAGATGACAATCTTATTCCAACACTATTAAAAGCAATAAATATTGCAAATAATGAAAAAATTATTTTTACTAATTTTTCTTTTGAAATAATAGAAAGAGAAATACTATAAATTCCAATTAATTCAAAAAGAAAAACATAACCATCATGTTTGCCGGACAAACAACTGCTCCAAACATCTGGGAGGCTTAAAACAATTGCTGTAATTAAAATACTTTTTCTGAAACTTATAGAACCAATGTTTGAACACAATTCAATACTATTTGTAATTACTAAAATTAAAGCTATAACTCTTACTGATCTTACAAAAAACCAATTATCTGTTAATTGAATAATTAGGGCATCAAAAAATGATGCTAATGAGTCTGTCCTAAAATATTCACCCAATTTATAAATATCAGAAATACTTAAATTATCTAACCTCGAAATCTGTAATGAATCATAGAAATATTGTCCTAGAGCATCCCAATGCGTAACTGGTAGCAAAAAACGAAGGGTAAGACAAAAAATTTGGATAAAAATTATTATTAAAAATATACTTGTAAATAAATCAAGATTATAAAAAATATTCTTGTGATTTTTATCTATTTTTGAATAAATACTAATGCAAAATTCTTTTATTTTTATAAAATTCAAGTAAAATAGAGTTATTGTTATTGGTATAAGTAAATTATTATTAGATAATGTTATTCCTAATGAATGTAGAAAAATATTTATTCCTGATAAAGAAGTAAATGAGAATATAAATCCTAAGGATATACTTAAACAAGTATAGTTCTTGATATTTGATTCGTTTTTAAGAATTCTATTTAAGTATTTAAAAATTGAACTTGTGCAACTTGCCCATAAAGAAATTAAAAAAAATATAGATATAAATTCACTCATTTTTATTGAATATTAAAATTTATAATTTGGAACTTTGCTTAATTCCCATAAACATAATGCTTTATCGGAAAATTGTTTATCCGCTTCAGTACAATTTTCTAAAATAATCAAAGAAGGTTCTGGAAAATAAAAAGGAGGCTTACATAAATTGACTGTTCTCCATGAACCTGTTGGGATATCTTGATTATGATTTCTCTCAACAAAATTAGTTGTCATCAAATATTTTGAATTTGTTTTTTTTAAATTATTTATAGCTTTAAAAATATCTTTAAAAGAAAAATGGACTAAACAATCTCTACAAAATATCAGATCAGAATCTGGAATCTTATCAATTAAAAGATCAACTATTTGAAAATTGACATTATATTTCTTAAATTTCTTGATATTTTCATTTACTAATTCTGAAACAATATCAGCACCAATATAATTTAAATCTTGGAAATCAAATTCTTTCATCCAATAAAAATCTCCGCATGGGATGTCTAATATGCTTTTTATTTTGTATTTTTTTATTATATTTTTTAATTCTTTAATTATTATTTTTGTCTGATTTAGATTTGAGCCCGTACCAGAGAAAGAATATTTATCACCCCATTTATTATTTAGATAAATATCTGTAAAAATATCCTTTCTTGTTCCAAAAATATACTTAAATTTAATTTTTATATTTATATAAAAGACATAAATCTTATGAATGTTCCTGTAAAGATATTTAAATTTTTTAATACGAGACTTTAAGTTTTTAATCTTGATCATTTAAAAATCTTTTGAAATATTAATCAAAACAAGCTTAGGGATGTTTAGTTTCAAATATAGCATCCTATTGGATTATTTATTACTCGTAGAGATTCCATTATATATATATTTTTTTTACATAAAATATATCTTTTCTGTTAAAAATTTTCTTTAAAACTTACTGTTATAAATTCCGAATACTCTTATGCAACCTGGTTGACTTTAACCACTGAATCTTAGATGTTATGAAGTTACCATAAGTTATGGAGAGACTTTCAATAAAATTGTTTATTGAAGATTATTTAGATTAGAGATTCAAAATTCTTTTTTCCAATAGACCTACTAATAATATTGTAAATCTTGAAAAAGTTTCTAAAAGTAATGATACTAAAATTTTAAGTATTGCCAAAATATTATTATCTTTATAACTTTCTAAGATAATTTAGTATATTATTAATATTATTAATTTAAAAATGTCAAAAGAAATAATAGATTTTTACGACTTAAATAATGAAAATTGGGCGAATTTATTAGATGAAAATACTAACTACCTACCACATCAAAAGGCAATAGCTGTTAATCTTTTGAATTCATTAGGTTCAGAAAATTCTTCAATGTTAGATGTTGGTTGCGGTGCTGGGCAAATACTTACAAAAATTTATCCAAATTATAAATTCTTGAAGGGTATTGATATATCAGAATCAATGCTTAATCATGCTAAAAAACTAAAAAAAATATCAAATCTAAACGAGAAAAAAATCACCTATGAGGAAATATCATTTAAAAATTTCTTAAGCGAAAATAATTATTATTTTGATGTTTATAGTTTCATTGGTTACTTTGTACACCATGAAAACTCTTTAAGTGAACACTTATATCTATTGAAAAATAAGTTTATGAATCTATCAACTGTACAAAATAAAAAAGTATATATAGTTGCATCATTTAAGAATAAACTTTTTGGTTTATATGCAATTAATCAAAGATCAAGAGAACTTTTTAAAGAAATCTCAGATTATTCATTAGATTATTTTAAATCAAAAGATGATCAAAAAAATTCATTTAAATATTTTCATGAATTGACAAAAAATGATTTTAAGTCAGAGAATATTGAAAAAGAGCAATATCTAAATGTATTTAAAGGTGAACATGTATTAGAGGAAGTGATTGTTCAATTTGAAAAATATGGATATGAAATAGAAAAAACTCAATATGCCAACCCTCATTCGTTACCTCCTTCAATGGGAGAAGGGGAAAAAGCTAAATTAACAAATTTAGAAATTGTTGAATTAACAAATAATATTCAGGAAGATTGGAGATCTCAATTTACCTGTAGTATGTTCTATATGGTTGCATCTATTAATTTGTAAATTTAGCAATTAAAATTAGATTAATATTTTTAAAAACGCTTTCTGAAAACCACTTATATGAATCAAAAAGTTAAGTGGAGCCATGCGGATTTGAACCGCAGACCCCCTGCATGCCATGCAGGTGCTCTACCAACTGAGCTATGGCCCCAAAACTCTAAACGTCTTTGTATCAAACAATCCTAAGATTTGTTTCGTAACGTCCCTAATTTCTATATTACTTTATGGTGTTTGATTATAGAAATCATCAAATTATTATATTATTTATTGTTTTATTATTGATTATGTCCAGACAAGTTAGACAGGCTTTTGATCTGCTTTCCAATAGTGACTCTTCACTATAATATGCAGTATGTGGATTAATAATGATGCGGCCTTTTAACCTCGCATCGTTTGATTTCCAAGCTTTATAAAGATTATCATTCTCTTTAGGTGGTTCTTCAGTCCAAACGTCAGTTGCATAACCAAATAATTTGTTTGATAATAAATTTTCAAATATAATTTTACTATCTTCTATAATTGGTCCCCTCGCAAGGTTTATTAAATAAGATCCTTTTTTCATCTTATTTAAAAAATCTTCATTCACCATATTTTTTGTTTCATTACTTAGATAAGTATTTATCGAAACTATGTCTGAAGAACCTAGAAGTTCTCTCAAAGTTTTATATCTTTTAATGTCATATACTTTTTCATATCCACTTGGTATAAATGGATCATAAAATCCTATATTTTTTGAGAATGGAAGGAACTTTTTAACAATCGAACTTCCTATTCTTCCTAAGCCAATAATCCCTAATGATAATTGATTTATTCTTCTCATATCTAGGCTAAACTCTTTCCCTAACCAATAGTCATTATCCTCTTTTGCTAAAGATTCAAGAGCACCAATTTTTCGTGTTAAATATAATATCATTGCTATTGCGCTGTCAGAGACTTCATCTATCCCATAGTCAGGTGTATTAGCAACTAAAATATTATTTTTATTACAATAGTCAAGATCAATATTATCAAAACCAACACCATATCTAACCACTGCTCGGATAGAAGGATATTTTATGAGGAAATTTCTATCTATAACTTTATGCCATACAAGAATTATTGTTGTTTTATTTGATAATTTATCCTCAAAAAAATCACCAAGAATTTCTTTCTCAATTGAAAAATTTTCAATATGATCTGTTACAGCAACAAAATCTAATATCATTTAAATCAATAAACTCAAGGTAATAAATAATATCAGATTTTGAATTCTTTCTAAACAAAAAATCATGAGAGTTAATAAAGAAATTAAAGAACAAGAATTACATAAATTTACTTATATACATAATTTGATTAATTACATTACAAGAATAACCAAACTCGTTGTCGTACCATATAACAATTTTTATAAGCTCTGAGTTTATTACCTCTAACCATCTAGTATCAACTATGGCTGAATATTCTTCGCCAATATAGTCCATAGAAACTAGTGGGCTATCTGATACTTTTAGGATGGGATGACTTTGCAAATTTTGGAATTTATTAAAGTCTATAATTATTTTTTCTTTAGTTGCTTTTTTTTCTACAAAAAAGGTTAGGTCTGCAGAACCTATTATTTGAGTTGGCGTTCTATAAGAGAATGATCCAATAGTTTTTGTAAGATCTGGTAAAACCTTAAATACTGCATCAACTGCAGAAGTTGGTTTAGGAATCATATTTCCTATAGCAGATCTTCCAAGTGCGTAATGATGATAAACCTTCCCAGGTACAGACCATGAGCTAGATGGACCATCCATTAAATTTTGGTAACTTAACCAGGGATGTAATGTGGTTATATAGCCAAGTTTAATTTTATATGATTCATCAATTATTTTTGCAATAGGAGCTATTGCAGTTGCATCGCATATGCTTGAGGATATTAAATTATGAGTTTCAGGTTTATATTCTCCTTCATTAACACCCAAAATCATAGTAAAATCGACGTTATCAGGTGAATTAGTAAATATAATTTTTTCAACAGTATTTTTCTCAATAATTTTTCGAAATTTTACTATATTTTCTAATACTCCACTCGCATCAATAATAATTCTAGCGCCCCATTCTTTCCAAGGAACTTTGTTAATATCATTTTCAATCGAAGTTGAAATCGTTTTACCATCGCATATTATTTTGTTATTAATAACTTCTGATTTTTTTTCTGATTGACCATATATTGAATCATAATTTAGGGTATAAGCCCAATTATTTAGATCTGGATTAATTTCATTTATGCCAACTAATTCAATGTGAGAATGATCAATGCACATTTTAAAAATATGTCTACCGATTCTACCTAAACCATTAATCGCAACTTTAATTTTATTAGTCATTTGATGATTTATTAATAACGATTAGAAATTATAGATTTTGAAATTATTAAATTTAGTAATTTCATCTTTCTGAAATTGCAATTCAGGAAAAAAAGGAATAGTAAGAAACTCCAATCTTTTTTGAAATCAATCTCATTTGATAATATCACTTTTTTTAGATTTAAAAAAATATAATAATTAGACTTAATTTTTCTTTTCAGAAATAAAATTGAAAAATGTTCATAATATATAATAAAAAAAATAAATCTATAATTTTTCATAAATATTACAAAGGTTTAAAAATATAAAAATGAATAATAAAAGGAAATTTCTAATAGTTACTGGATCAAGAGCAGAATTTGGTTTAATGAGGAATCTCATAAAAAAATTTAGTAAAGATGATGATATTGATTTGAAGTTAGTTGTTACAGGATCTCATTTATCTCCTATGTATGGGGAAACAGTAAATGAAATAGTACAAGAAGGGTTTGAAATTCATTCAAAGATTAACCTAAATTTAAGCAACGACTCAGCTTTAGATATAGCCGTGGCAACATCTATTGGCATAAAATCTTTTTCAAAACTTATTTATCAATTAAATCCAGACTTAATAATAATATTAGGAGATAGATATGAAATTTTATCAGTAGTTTTGCCAGCATGCTTTTTAAATGTTCCAATAGCTCATATTCATGGAGGGGAAAAAACAGAAGGATCAATTGATGAGTCAATTCGACATGCGATTACTAAGTTCTCTCATCTTCATTTTGTAGCTAATGAAGAATATAGAAATAGAGTGGTACAGCTTGGAGAGAATCCAAAAAGAGTCTTTAATGTAGGGGGTTTAGGAATTGATGCGATACATAAATTAAATTACTTAAGTAAAAGTGAGTTGACCGAGAGACTCGGTATCAAATTAAGAAAAAAGAATTTGTTAGTTACTTATCATCCTGAAACTTTAGACAATAAATTATCTAAAAAAGGTATAAAAGAGCTTTTAAAAAGTCTTAATAAATTAAAAGAAACTTCATTGATATTTACATTACCTAATGCAGATCCCAACAATAGTTACATAGCAAAAAGAATAAGTAATTTTGTTAAAAGAAATCCAAATGCTTATTTATTTAATTCTTTGGGTCAGCTTAATTATTTTAGTTTAATTAAATTCTGTGATGGGGTTATTGGTAATTCTTCCAGTGGTCTTTTAGAGGTCCCGAGTTTTAAAAAAGCAACTATAAACATAGGTAACAGACAAAAAGGACGTTTAAAAGCAAAAAGTGTTATTAATTGTGAGTCAATAGAAGAGAATATTACAAAATCAATAAATGAAATTTATAGCAAAAGATTCCAGAAGATTCTTAAAAATGTAAAAAATCCTTATGGTGAAAAAGGGGCTTCAGAAAAAATTAAAAGAATAATTAAAAAAAATGACTTAAAGAATTTGATAAAAAAGTCTTTTTATGATTTAAAAAAAATTGATGATAAATTTTAATAAAGATTTTTTAAGGTCATTAATTTCATTTAAAAATTTATTCTAATTTAATTGGATCATCTTTCTCATAATATTTATTTGATTTCATACCAATAATTGTGTCCCATTTCATTGGAGATATTCCATTAAAAGGCCTTTTGCAAGTAAGATTTTTTTCGCTAAAGTGCTCGCCAAAATTAATTTTTCTTGAAGCAACTATAGATTTTCTAACTTGTATACTATTTAAGATTTCTTGTTCAGATGGTTTTTTGATTTCAGTCCCTAAACATAACTCAATGTTTCTTATGCTTTTTACCATTCTGGCAAATTCATTCGGTTCTAAACTGCAACTATGATCAGGACCCGGAAGTCTTTTATCAAGAGTGATATGTTTCTCTATAATTTTAGCTCCCAAGGAAACAGCACATAATGCAACCTCTATTCCAATAGAATGATCAGAGTAACCAACTTCAATATTCAGTTTATTTCTTAAACTTTTCATAGCTTTAAGATTTATATTTTCAAGAGGTGCTGGATATTCAGAAGTACAATGTAGGACAGTAATAGAGTTTTTGTTTAATTTTTTTTCTGTAAGAACTTTAATAGCATCATTAACCTCCTCCAATGTAGACATTCCTGTGGAAAGAATTAAAGGCAAATTTTTTTCTCTAACTGCTCTTAAATAAGGTAAATTAGTTATCTCGCCAGATGGAATTTTAATTCTTTTAATTCCGACATTGATCAGCATCTCTAGTGATTTAATATCAAATGCAGTTGAGAGAAATTCAATATTATTTTTTTTGCAGTGATTATCTAAAATAATATGATCCTCATCTTTGAGTTCTAGTTCTGAAAGCATGCTTTTTTGACTGGTAGAATTATTTTTTGTATTTTGAATTTGATAGGTTGTTTTTTTTGCTTCAGAGGTCACTAATTTTTCAGATTTGAATGTTTGAAACTTGATAATATCAGCTCCACATTTTGCAGCTTCGCTTATCAATTCTTTCGCATTATTTAAATCACCATTGTGATTAACACCTGCTTCAGCAATTATCAGAGTCTTTGTCATCTTTTAATGAAGAATAGGAGGCCAATGAAGAATTGTTTTTCCAGCTCCAATAATAGTTCCTCTTGGTAATTCAATATTTTCTCGAATTATAGCTCCGCTACCAATAAAAGAATGTTCACCTATTGTAACTCCTCCATTTATCAAAGCTCCTGTACTAATATGGCAAAAATCGCCAATTTTTGAATCATGTTCAATTAGTACTTTTGAATTAATAATGCAATTATTCCCAATCTGAGTAGCAGCATTAATTACCGCACTATGACCTACAGAAGTGCCATAGCCTATTCTGGAGAATGAACTTATCACGGCGCTTGGGGAAATTATTGTTGGCAATTTAAAATCAAAATCCATTAGTTTACTAGTTAAAAGTAATCTTTTATCTGAGCTTTTAATTTGGCCAATTGCATTAAAACAATATTCATACTTTTCTCTCAATGAAATTATATCTTCGTCACAACCAATAACTTCGTATCCTAAGATCTTTTTATTTTTCTCATTTTTAAATCCTACTAAACCACAAATATTCCATCCCTTATCACTTACGATCAAATCAATTATTGATTTCGCATGACCACCACATCCAAATATAATAATATTTTTTTTCATTTTAATAATTGAGGACTACTGGGGATATTAATAATTTTAAATTCTGAATTTTCCGCAAATTTTAAACATCCTTTAGGTGATTTTTTGTAAATGGATAATTTATGTAATGGTTTCCAAATAGGTCTCAAGTTAATCTTTTTATCAGATGCTTTTCTAAGTAATTCTTGTCTTTCAATTTTTATTTCATTTATTTCATCAAAATTAAATTGTAATGTAATCAGCCAATTATTACTAATTGAGTTATTGATTGGACTGAGTAATGAAATTTTTTTAATTGGATTAAATGTTTCCTTATATTTAGTTAGGAGATTTTTTTTTAATTCTAATCTCTCTTGTATTAGCTCTAATTGAGCCAATCCTAATGCTGCATTAATATTTGGGAGTCTATCATTCCAGGCAATGTAATCATGGTCAAATTCCCATTGATGTTTCAATTTTGCAGTTGTGGAAAGATGTCTTGATAACTTAGCAATTTTAGGATTATTTGTTATTATTATGCCTCCTCCTCCAGTAGTTATTAATTTATTACCGTTAAAGCTAATTACCCCTACATCACCTAATAATCCACAGTGAACATTCTTTTTGTTTGATATTTTATGCCAACTGCCTAAAGCTTCAGCAGCATCTTCAATAATAGGAAGATTCCAATTTTTTGCAATTTTTTTAATTGCAAGCAAATCGGCTGGATTTCCAAATACATGAACTGGTAAGATCGCTGAAATCCTTCTCCCAGTTTCTTTATTAAAAATAGAGTTCTTTTTCTTAATTGCGATTTTATTTAATCTGGCTTCTAAAGCCCTTGGACATAAATTTAGAGAGTTTTTATCAATATCTACAAAATGTGGAATAGCTCCTAAATGGGAAACAGCATTTGCAGTTGCAACAAAACTCAAGGGAGGTATTAAAACTTCATCCCCATTTTTGACCCCTAAAATGTGCAGTGCCAATCTAAGACCATCTGTTCCATTACTGACAGCTACAGAATAAGTGGCCCCAGTATATGAGCAAATTTCGTTTTCAAATCTATTCACCCACTCTCCTGCATTACTTACCCAACCTGTATCTATACAGTTTTTAACGTATTCCCATGCATTAGTTCCCTCAAAAAATGGTTCATGTAAACCTACTTGCCGAGACCTGTTCTTAAATCCTATTACAGATTCAATCCCATACAAAATTTGATCGCTTAATTCTGTCAATTTTAAATAGTGTAAGAATTAGATTTATAAAAGTCTAAGTTTTTTTGCTGAGAGAACCATTCAATTGTAATTTTTAAACCTTCTTCTAGACCACTTCTCCCACCATATTTAGGCATCCAGTCTGTAATTTCTTTTAAGAGTTTATTATCTCCTAGTAATCTATTAACCTCTGAATCTTTAGGCCTAACTCTCTCTTTTTCAGAAACAAAAGTTAAGTCAACATTCATTATTTGAGAAATTAAATTTGCGGTTTCAAGGATTGAAATTTCAAAATTACTAGATGAATTTATTACTTTACCAATAGTCATATCGCTTTCGGCAACTGCCTTAAAAGCATTACAGGTATCTATCACGAAATTAAAATCTCTTGTTGGAGTAAGTGAACCTAATTTTAATTCTTTCTTTCCAGATAAAATCTGGGAGATTATTGTCGGGATTACTGCCCTTGCACTTTGTCTTGGCCCATATGTATTAAATGGTCTTAAAATTGTAACTGGGGTTCCAAAACTTTTTTGATAACTTAATGCAATTTGGTCAGCGCCAATTTTTGTTGCAGCATAAGGAGATTGTCCAACTAATGGATGACTTTCATTAATAGGAACAAATTGAGCCGAGCCATATGTTTCAGAAGTTGAGGTATGAACTATTTTCTTTAAATTAAGCTCTCTTGCCGACTGAACAATATTTAATGTCCCATGAATATTTGTATCAACATAACTTGAAGGTGAAATATAACTATATGGAATACCTATCAAAGCTGCAAGATGAAAAACAATATCGCATCCTCGCATTGCCTCTTTAACTGAATATGGGTCTCTTATATCCCCAAGATAAACATCTATATTTTTCTTTACATCATTTGATAGAGTATCTAACCAGCCCCAACTATTATTTGAGTTATAAAAACAAAATGCTTTTACTTGAATACCATCTTTGACAAGTGATTCAACTAAATGCGATCCAATAAATCCGTCTGATCCTGTAATTAGTGCTTTATACATTTTCAATTTTTAGTCCATTCTTCATTAGCCTTTTTTAGAGTTTCTGGTCTTCCTACATCAAGCCAAAACTCATGTATAGGAAAAGTAGTAACTTTTAAGTTTTTATCTTTTGCAAATGAGATTAATTCAGGCATATCGCAAAATGAATCTTTGGGGATTAAATCTATAATATTTTTATTTACTACATAAATACCTGCTGAAACTAAAAAATTGTATGTTGGCTTTTCAATAATTTTTTTAAGTTCTATATCAGATGTGTAAATAACCCCATATGGGATTGTGTAGGTTTCATTTTTTGATGCAATTGTCATTTCAGAATTATTTTTCTCATGAAACTCTATAAATAATTCTAGATTCAAATTAGTTATAATATCTCCGTTTAAAACTAAGACAGGACTTTTTGAATCTTGAGGTAACAATCGAAGAGGGCCTGCAGTACCTAATGGAAATTTTTCAAAAATATATGAAATTTTTATACCCCATTTTTTACCATCGCCAAAGTAATCTATTATTTGATCTTTGAGATAATTTACCGAGAAATAGAAATTAGAAAATCCAGAATTGATACATTTTTCTAAGATGATTTCAAGCATTGGTTTCCCATTTATTTCAACCATTGGTTTAGGACAGTCTTCAGTATAGGGTCTTAAACGGGTACCCTTACCTCCAGCCATAATTACTACATCGTTTACTTTGGATTTAGATCTTAATAAGATATCATTTTTTTGCAATAACTTTTTGATTCTGCCGTAACTATCTAATAATGGAACTATGTCTATTCCTTTATTAAATATTTTTCTCAAATTGCTATCAGATAAATCCTCTTCATAAATACTAATAAAATTTTTATTCATAAATTTCTTAACATTAGATTCAGGTGTCTCACCTTTTATCAATCCCCTTCTGATATCACCATCTGTTATTGTCCCAACGAGTTTATTATTTTTATCAATAATCAATGCAATATACAAAGGCGTATTATTAATTACTTCAATTGCCTCAATTGCTTTAGAGGTGTCTTTAATAGTAATTGAAGTTAGAGATTTCATTTATTTACTGGAAGAAAAAAAATCTGAATTTTGATAAACATTAGCTAAATTTCCTTTATTGATTTCAAAAATACGGTTACATTTTTTCAAAGAAGAAATCCTATGTGCAATCATAATTACAGTTATTTCCTTTTCAATTTTATTAAAATAATCCAACACTTCTGTCTCTGTTTTTGAATCTAATGCGCTAGTAGCCTCATCTAGTATTATCACTTGTGCATTTTTATATATTGCTCTTGCTATTCCTATTCTTTGTCTTTGTCCTCCACTAAGTTGAATGCCATTCTCCCCAACATTTGTCTTTATTCCATTAGGAAGAGATTCAATAAAATCTAATATTTTTGCATTTTTTAAAGACTTATTCAAAAGTTTAAAATCTATATTTGAAAAATCTTGACCAAAAGCAACATTTTCAGCAATGGATGAATCAATTAGATATATTTCTTGAGGTACATAAGATATCGTACTCCTCCATCGGGTAATGAAATTAGAGGTTGTATCTCCCAAGAGGTTTTTAGAATTTACTTTAATAGCTCCCTTAGTAGGATTAAGTAAACCTATCAAAAGATTTATGATCGTACTCTTACCACTACCTGTTTTTCCGATGATGCCAATTTTCTCTCCTCTTTTGATATTAAATGATAAATTTTGAGATGCCCAAATATCCTTGATTTTATATTTAAAATAAACAGAATCAAAAATTATTTCTTTAAATTCCAATCTATTTATCATGAAGCGCTTGTCTATTTTTGAGGATAAAAATGTATTTTTAATATTCATGTAGTTCAGAACCTTTAAAATAGATTCACTTTTTCCTTTAATATTGGCCCAATTATTGTAGACAAGTTGTAAAACAGGTAATAATTTCTGAGACCCTAATGCAAATGTACCAAGTAAGGGGATTATATTTTTTATATTTTCTTCAGGAGAATTGAAAATTATTAAAGAAAATCCTGTGAGAAATGTTATTAGAATAAACTCAAGTAGATATTTAGGAAACGTTCTTAAAAATTCGATATTTGCCTTGCTTTTTCTATAAGGAATCTCTTGTCTGTGTAGTAAATTTAAGTACCGAAATTGTATTGATGAAAGTAAAATCTCTTTTATTGATCCAAATCCTTCTTGAAAAATTTGATATTTTTTATTTATAGTCGCATCCATTCTTTTACTACTTAAATAAAGTGTTTTTTTTGTTAAAAGTGATATTACGAAATAAGTTCCACATGTAACTAATAGAGCTAAAAGAGATATTTGCCAATCAATTATTATTAATGTAGTAGTTATAAAAAATGCCACAATCGCGGATACAGCTAATTGTAGAATGGAGTTAAATCCTGATATAACACTTTCAATTTTTGTGGTTAATAATGCGATGATATCGCTCGCATTTGTATTTAAGTGATATTCATAATCTTGAAATAAAGCTTTTTCATATACTTTGCTTGTCATATCACTTACTATTAAAGAAGAAATTTCGAAGTTTAGATATAGAGTTAAAAGCCTTATTATTAAGGTAAGAAAAAGAATTAATATAAAAAATAAACCTGAAAAAATAATCAGGTTATCAGATGGAAAGAAGGTTGAAAATTTATTCCAAAATGGAATATTTAATCCTACATCTTTATTACCTAAAGAAAATGATAAAAAAGGAATTATTGAAAATAAAGATATCATTTCTGATATTCCAGTGATTATCATCAAAAATAAAAGAAAAAATGTTTGTTTTTTCCTTTTAATTGATAGTGATTTAAATATTTTTTTTAATAGATATAAAGAGTTAAAATTTTTTATTGTGTTATTCATGAAAAATATATTTCTTTAAAAATTATCCCTATAATTTATTAATTTTATCATATAAAAATTCTGCATATACCCAGTCAATTTCTTCATCAATATCTACTGAAAATTTTGGGGGCATTATGTATGGAATTGTCTCATTACTTATAAAGCTTCCATTTTCAATTAAATGTTTTTTTGAGCTTAAATATAAAGAACCGTTTAAAATATGAATTTTTTTTAAATTTTGTCTTCTTTCAAATGAATTTATCTTTCCTAAGAATGGATACATATTCTGGTTATCTAAAGAGTACATCCATTGCGGATATTCGGAAACTTTTACAAGTGAAGCGGCTGATTGGCCCTTGAATTTTTTTCTTAATTCAACTATGTTATCTATATCTTCCACTCTCCTTAAAGGGGAGGTAGGCTGCATTAGCAATATATCATTTACATCATTCAAATTATTAATAGCATGTATTACAGTTTCTATTACTAATGAAGAATCATTAGCAAGGTTATTAGGCCTTAAAAATGGTATTTCCGCTCCGAATTTTTTTGCAATTTCTGCTATCTCTTCATCTTCAGTAGATACAATAACTCTATCAATACTCGTAGAACTTAGTGCTTGATTGATAGTCCATGCAATAAGAGGTTGCCCTTTAAATTCTCTTAAATTTTTGTTAGGAATACCTTTCGAGCCTCTTCTTGCAGGTATAAGGGCTATTAAAGTCATGTTTAGAGGATGTTAAAAGTTTATTATTTCTCTTTAATGCAAAATTAAAATCTATACAATTTTACTCTTGAAATGCTATATTTTCACAAATCTTTTTAGATTTATTGAAAACTAATCTTATTCGTTTAATTTTGTAGTATATTAATATTTTAAATTTTTAGATAATTTAAGAAATATCTTACAATGGTTTATTTTTCTTACCCAAAGGAAGTCGATAAGGGGAAGTTTTTGGAAAACACAGATTGTTCTCCACTTTATGGACTGCCAAAACAAGTAAAATTTTGTAAATCATGTGTTATAAGTAACCAAAGGCCATCAAGTACAATAGAGTTTAAAAATAATAAAGAAATTCCAAAACAAACAATTAACTTTGATGAAAAAGGTATTTGTGATGCATGTAGAGTAAAAGAAAAAAAGGAAAAAATTAATTGGAAGGAAAGAGAAAATGAACTTAAGGAATTATGTAATAAGTTTAGGAAAAAAGATGGTAGTTATGACTGCTTAGTTCCTGGAAGCGGGGGCAAAGATAGTTTTATGCAGGCTCACTTACTTAAATATAAATATGGGATGAATCCTCTTACCTGTACATGGGCACCACATATTTACACAAAATGGGGATGGGAAAATCATCAAGCATGGATTCATGCTGGGTTTGATAATATTTTATTTACGCCAAATGGTTTGGTACATAGATTAATAACAAGATTGGCTGTTGAGAATTTATTTCATCCTTTCCAGCCTTTCATAATAGGACAAAAAAATCTAGCGCCGAGAATAGCATCTTTATACGATATCCCTTTGATTTTTTATGGCGAAAACGAAGCTGAATATGGCAATCCAAAATTGGATATGGAATCTGCAAAGAGAGATTTAGACTTTTTTAGTGCTCATAAAGAAGATGAAATTTTTCTTGGAGGATCATCACTAAGTGAACTTAGAGAATTAGGACTTAAGAAAGTTGATTGGGAACCATATATGCCATCAAATACTCAAATTTTACTAGAAAATAATATTGAAGTTCACTATCTTGGTTATTATGAAAAGTGGCATCCGCAAAGTGCTTATTACTATTCGGTAGAACACGGCTCATTTCAAAGTGCTCCAGATAGAAATGCAGGCACTTTTAGCAAATATAATTCACTTGATGACAAGATTGATGATTTTCATTACCATACAACATGGATAAAATTTGGTATTGGAAGGGCTACATATGATGCATCTCAAGAGATAAGATCAGGAGACTTGCTTAGAGAGGAGGGGGTATCATTAATAAAAAAATTTGATGGCGAGTTTCCTGAGAGATGGTCTGAAGAAATCTTTAAATACTTAAGTCTTCCTAATGAGGAATTTCCTATTGCTTCAAAATGCTTTGAAAGCCCTTGTTTTGATAGAAAATATTATGAATTATTATGCGATAACTTTAGATCGCCTCATATTTGGAAGTGGGATGATAAGAAGGGATGGGAACTTCGTCATACCATATTTTCTATTGAAAATGATCAACCTCAAAAAGACTTTATTAGTGATTGGTCTGGCAATAAAAAAAGTTATTAGTTTCTTATGTCTCTTTGTAAAAGATTAATTGCAAGACTTGATGTAAAAGGAACAAAATTGATAAAGGGTATACGTTTTGAAGGTTTGAAAGTAGTTGGAGATTCATGTGATGCAGCAATAAATTATTACAATAAAGGAGTTGATGAAATATTGTATATAGATTCTGTTGCGAGTTTATATGGAAGAAATAGCCTAACGGAAATTTTAAAAAAGACTTCTAAGAGTATTTTTATACCAATTACTGCGGGTGGAGGAATAAGAAGTATCTCAGACGGAGCTAAATTGCTAGCGGCAGGAGCTGATAAAATTGCAATAAATACGGCTCTTATAAAGAATCCTAAGCTTATAAAGGAATTAGCAAAAGAATTTGGATCACAATGTGTAGTTGTTTCAATACAGGCAAGGAATAGTTTTTCTAATCAAGAATGGGAGTGTTTAACTGAAGGGGGAAGAGAAAAAAGTAATTTGGCAGTAATAGATTGGATTAAAAAAGTTCAGGATTTAGGCGCAGGAGAAATATTACTTACTTCTGTAGATAATGATGGTACATGTAAAGGACCTGATCACAAGTTAATTGAAGCAGCTAGTCAAGTTGCAAAAATACCTTTAATTGTTGGGGGAGGTATATCTAAGGTTGATGAGATAAAAAACTGCTTTAAAAGAAAAAATATAACAGGAGTTAGTCTAGCTGCAGCTCTTCATTACAGTAAAATTGCTGTATCCGATGTCAAAAATAGCTTAATTAATGCAGATTTTACTGTTAGGTCAACAGTAAAAAAAAGTGGAAACTCAAATACAGATAAATTAGGATCCTTAAGAGTTGGAATTATTGACTATGGGATGGGTAATCAGCAAAGTCTTATCAATGCATTTACAGAGTTAGGAATAGATACAGTACTTACTAGTTCGAAAAAAGAATTATTAAATACAAACTTGATAGCCTTGCCTGGGGTTGGATCATTCCCAAATGGAATGAATAAACTTCAAAAATTAGGACTTGCAGAGTTGCTTAAAGAGAGAGCAAAGAAAGGACATCCAATTATTGGGATCTGTTTAGGAATGCAAATGCTTTTTGACTATGGTAGTGAGTTCCAATTAACAAAAGGTTTATCTTTAATTGAGGGTAAAGTTGAAAAACTTAATCTGGATTCATCATGTGATGAAGTTAATATTTTGCCTCATGTAGGATGGAATAAAATCTATAGTAATAGAGAGAACTCTAAAAACCCAATTGATCAATATTTTGTCCATAGTTATGCAGCAGTTGATGTTCCTGAAAAATATGTAAGTTATAAGTGCCAATATTCTGGGAATCAATTTGTAGCAGCAGTCAATAAGGATTGTATTAGTGGATTTCAATTTCATCCTGAAAGAAGCGGACTAGCAGGGTTAAAACTTTTAACAGAAGAAATATCAAAACTAATTAATTAAATAATCCAAGAAGTCGCAATATCTAAAATTAAATTTTATTTAATAGTAAATTCACTGTTAGTGTTATTATCTCATAAGTCGTTATATTCATGAGAATTTATTTAGATGGACTTCAATATTCCTAAGATTGAGAGGACTCATGATTTGTTTTATCTAAAAAACAAAATTGATGATAACCCAAAAGATTCATTCAAAAGAGTTGCTGATTTAATCTCAAATTATAAAGATATAAATTCAAAGAAATTAACAATTGCAGATATTGGATGTGCTGCTGGTCAATTTCCTGCGTATTTAACTAAGAGATTTGAGAACGATAATATCATTGGCTACGAATATGTTGAGGAACTAGTTTCTGCTGCAAAGACTTTTTATCCAGAAATTAAATTTAAGGAAGCATCAGTTCTCGATAAATCAGCAATTAGTAGTTCTAGTTTAGATGTAATAACTCTCCTTGGTGTTTTATCTATTTTTGATGATATCGAGCCAATATTGAGTAATATATCTCATTGGATAAAACCAAATGGAAGGGTTTATATGCATGGCATGTTTAATCCATTTGACATAGATGTTTTCATAAAATATCGAGATTCCAAAAAATATGCGGAAAACATATTTGAACCAGGATGGAATATAATTTCACAATCGTCAATTACTAGAATACTTGAAAAAAATAATGTAAAATTAGTGAAATTTCACGAGTTTAAAATTTCTTGTGATATAAAAAAGAATAGTGATGATCCTGTAAGAAGTTGGACTGAAAAACTCAAAAATGGAGAAAGACAAATTGTTAATGGTATTTGTATAAAGCAACCACAATTTATTTTAGAAGCAGAGTTTTAGATAATTTTTAAACTATAAAAAAATCTTTTAATGAATCTACTCAATTAAAGTATTCAAACTTATAGTTATTTGTAATTTAAAAAAATTTAATTCAAGTATTTTTTAAAATAAAAAGATAAATTATTTGAATATTCTAGATTTATTAAATTAAGAAGATTCCTAGTATTTTTTAAGAAATAGTTTGAATAATTTTTATCATTCAAAATATTTTCAAGTATTTTAATTAATTTTTTTTCATTAACCCAAATATTTTTTATCGCATTATTAATTAATCTATTTTCATCATCATCAAAACTATATCTAGATTTTAATGAAGTTATTTCTTCCTTTGAAAATATAAGCATTGGTTTATCAAAAGCAAAGCAGGCTTTAAGTGCAGCGCCTTGAAGATTTAAAGCTATCACAATATCAGCGTTAATGATATTGGAAAAGTCTCCTTGAGTGCCTAATTTATTGGTATGGAAATCCATTTCTTTCATTATTTTTATTAATGAACCTCTTTTTGATTGAACTATAAAATCTAATTTATTTTTGTAAATATTTAAGACCTTAAATAAGCTATGAATATCTTTTTCTTTGATGTATAAATCTATACTTGAGGAATTGTCGATCAAGGCTATTTTATATTTCTTTTTTATTTTTTTGTTTATGTTTTGATTAACGCTTTTTTTTATTGAATAATCTATTTGAGGGCAAAGATGAAGTTTTAATTTTGGGGGATGGTCTAAATGAAGAGTAGAATATTTATATTGATTTAATCTATAAGTTGAGTTGGCGAATATTACATCAGCATATCTTCTAGTATCTAATAAATATCTAAGTAAATATGGTTTGCTATATGGATAGCCCATAGAGTAATCATAATGAAAATATTTAATGCCTATTTCTCTAGATGCTCTAATAAAATTAGGTTCATTAAGTCTATCTATATATACAGAAATAATACATTTGGTTCTAATTCTATTCATAATTGAAATTAAATTTTTCTTATATTCTCGTGAAGAAAAGTAAAAAAATAAAAAATCTAAATCCCTGATTTTTAAGGATCCGGTATTTTTTGTGAAATTGATCCAAAATAATAAAGCAATAAAGAAAGATTTTATTCGCTGAAAATTATTTATGCCAAAACTATTTGGTAAGATTTTGATCACATTTATTTCTTTATCAAAAAAGAAATTACTTAATTCATTAGAAAGATGATTGTAGGCAGGAATATTTTTATTATCCTGGTGAGCTAAAAGAATGATACTTTTACTATTTCGTTTTTTAAAAATAATTTGGCTATCTATAAATTTTTTTGTATCCTTTCGAAAAGGTTTAAACAATTTTAATAAGCTAAAAAAAAGGTCTTTAATACCTACTTTACTTGGCTTACGGTTATAACCTTTGCTATAAATATATTTAAAATTTAAAATCGAATAGTTTACTGTTATCTTATATGTTCTCTTTAAATATCTTTTTACCAGTATATCTATCTCTTTGCATCCAGAACTTGGCCAAGAAACTTTTCCTAATGCTCCATCTTTTCTATATTTTGTAATAGCCTTTTTAACTAAGCCTGAGATATGACTATTATATTTATCAAAATATGGACATAATGGTGCGGAATATTGGTCTAAATCGGAAATTGAGAATTTTTTTATTAAATATCTGGTATAAGCGTGCAAAACTCTTCCAGATATCGCTTCTGCATTTACATAATCTTCTAAATAAAAATTATCAAAATTATCAGGAAAACCTCTGGAAAAAATTTTTTTTAAAATATTACAAAATTCTTTATATTTTACAAATATTTTTTGACTAAATATTATATTTTTTAATGATCTCATTTCATCTTGAATTTAAAATATATAATAAACTATTCCTGCATATTAAATTGATTTGTAATTTTTCTCGTAAGCCAAAAAATAGTTCCTATTGGTCACTAAATTCAAATTATTAAATAGAGAAAAAATTTTTGGAGATTAATAATAATAATTCAAATTGTCTAAAATGAAGTTCATAAGATTAAAGTAAATAATTTCTTGTTATGATTATTTCAATATAGATAACTTTATATGTTATGAGTGGAACGTCTAATATAGATAAATTCAAAATAAAATCAGATTTAGAAGTTAACGGTTTTTCTTTGATAAATGATTTCTGGGATTTTAAAAAACTTCATAGGGTAGAATGTCAGCTTGAGTCTTTAATGAAATTTCATCTAAATGAATTCAAATTAAAAGAAATTCCTTCAGATATATGCGCTTATCTGGCTAAGCATAAACCTAATTCTATTGGAGAAATTTATGATTCAATTTCTTATAGTGATAGCTTTTTAAATCTGATATCTGGAGATTTAGCTGATTTGATAAGAATTCTATTAGATTTACCTCTTCATAATCCACTTTATTCTTGGCAGCATCGCGTATTAATGCAACTGCCGCAATGCAAGAAAAGATTGTCTAATTGGCATCAAGAAACTTTTTATACTATTCCATTCAGTATGAAATATCTTCAATGCTGGTTCCCTTTATTTTGTGACTCAAGTCCTGAAAATGGGACTATTTGGATATTACCTCAAAGCCATAAAGAAGGATATGCTTTGTCGAATGTGAAGTACCCAGAAGAACAAATAATGCAAATTACTGTTGATCCCTCAGTTATAGATAAATACAAACCTATGCAAATTTCAGTAAAAAGGGGGGATATTATTTTATTTAATGGAGCGACAATCCATAAAAGTGGCCAAAACTTATCTAATCAAACACGTTTTTCTGTAGTAGGTATGTTTCATGATCTATTAAAGTCTCAAGATGCACGTGTCCCTCAGCCAACTTATAAATATCGTGGTATTTCACCTTTAGAATGGCATAAAAAAGTTTTTTCCTCATAAATAATATTTTTCAAATTTTAAGATTTATATATGACAAGAAAAATACCTTCAAGTAAAGAGATTAAGTTGGCTTGGGATTCTTATCATTCTCTTGATGATTTTGAGTTGCTCTACCCTGAACCAATTTTAATAGGATTTTTCAAATATATTTTTAATTCAACTAATGCTTTAGATAAAATGTTAGATCTTGGTTGTGGTTCTGGACAGGTTTATTCTCTTTGTAAAGAATATTTTAATTTAATTTTAGGTGTAGATTATTCTTCAAATGCAATTAAGAGATGTAAAGAGAAATGTTCAAATTTTAAAGGTATAGAATTAGATTTAATGGTTGAGAAAGAATATAAAAAAATATTGGATTCATATAGCTTTAAAAACAGCATAATAACTGCTTTTCAGATCTTAGATCACATTCCAAAAGATTGTACTTTTAATTTATTAAAGTACCTTGTCAAGGGTGAAGCTAAATTTGTACTAATTAGTCTCTTTACTGAATCATGTCAGGGTAATTCAATAAAAGGCGAATTTAATGAAAAAAACAATACATATTTTTCGCCAATTTCAATAAACAAAGAAAATTTATTTGAGATGCATTCTTTTTACTCTTATAGTGAGATTCAAATGATTATTGAAATCTTTAAACAATCTAATTATCAATTGAAGAAATCTACTCAATCAACAATTAAATATATTGATCCAAATTCCATGCAAAAAGATAAAGTAAATACCTTTGAACAAATGGAAACTATCTATTTATTATTCGCTCATATCTAGGTATGTTATTAAAGATTAAATTTTTCAAATAAAAAATTTTATATATACTAAAAAAAATCTATTAAAACTTATTTACACAAAAGACTTTAATAATGATTGATTTTAAAAAAAGTAAGAAATTATTTATAGATTTTGATGGTGTGATAGTAGATTCAAATAAATTTAAAGAATTAGCGATAAAAAAGTCAATATTCTTATTATTTGGAGAAACCAAAAAAAATAAAGATGCTATTGATTATTTTAACATTAATGCAGGTATTAGTAGAGAAAAAAAGCTTTCACTTTTCTTTAATGAAAATCAGTATTTTAAAATTTTAAAATATTATAATGACTACTGTAAGAATTTTTTTAACAAAGCTAAACCTACATTCGGATTAATAAAATTTCTTAAAAAAATTAAATTTTCAAGTGAAAATCTTAAGATATATGTACTAAGTGGAGGAGAAAAAGATGAAATTGAATATTTTTTAATTAAAAATAATCTTTTATTTTACTTTGATGAAATCCTTGCATCAAGCAAAAGTAAGATTGAGCATATGGAAGAAAAACAAGCATCAAAAAATGATATATTTATTGGTGATAGCATTAATGATCTAAAAGCATCTTTAAAAATAGGCTTGAAATTTATCTTGATTGAAGAATATAGATCTTTAGCATCATTTCCAAAAGAAGATTTGATTAAGAAACTTGTTTATTTAAAAACTCAAAATTTTGAATCATTAATAACTGAATGTATATTATGAATCAATTGTCTAAATCACATAAGATTGCTGTTTTTGGTGCAACTGGAATGGTAGGAAGTGCAATTGTCAGATCTCTTAAAAAAGATGGATTTTTGAAATTATTAACTCCCAACAGAAAAGAATTGGATTTGCTAGATAGTTATGCTGTTGAAAAATGGTTTAATCAATTTAAACCTAATATAGTTATTTTAGCTGCGGCTAAAGTTGGAGGTATTTATGCTAATGATCATTTTCCAGCAGATTTTATTCTGGAAAATCTAAAAATCCAAATTAATGTTATTGAAAGTTCGTGGAAAAATAAAGTAAACAAATTACTTTTCTTGGGTAGTAGTTGCATATATCCAAAATTTGCCAAACAGCCAATACAAGAAGATGAATTACTAAGTGGTTACCTAGAGCCAACAAATGAACCATATGCCGTCGCGAAAATTGCGGGGTTAAAACTTTGTGAATCATTAAGAAGACAGTATCAGTTCAACGCAATTTGTTTAATGCCCACCAATTTATATGGCCCTGGAGATAATTATCACTCTCTGAATAGCCACGTGATTCCAAGTTTGATCAAACGTTTTGTAGATGCAAAGATTAATAAATCAGATTATTTAACATGTTGGGGATCAGGTTCTCCTAAAAGAGAATTTTTACATGTAGATGATTTAGCAGATGCCTGTATATTCGCTCTCAAAAAATGGGACCCAAACAAAATCGATTCGCCAAAGGATATTAATGGCAATTCTTTATGTTTTTTAAATGTAGGCACTGGATTAGATATATCAATCAAAGAATTAGCAAATATGATTTCAAAATTAGTTGATTTTGAAGGTGATATTAATTGGGATACTTCTAGACCAGATGGTACTCCAAAAAAGAAATTAAATATAAATAGGATTTGTAATCTTGGCTGGGCACCAAAGATTAATTTTGATTATGGATTGAAGAAAACTATTGAATCTTATATTGAAGAGAATATTAAAAATTTTTAATTAAAATCTAATACTTCTCGATTAAATCTTTTTATTAAAGTTAATTAAAATGGTTTTTTTTGTTACATAATAAAAAGATAGAATTATCTAATAGGAAATAGATAAATTTATTAATGAAAATTTTATTTAGATTAAAAAAGTTTTTAGTTTACATTTATGAGTCATTACTCAATAATAAAATCGTTCTTTTGTTGATAAGAAAACCAATTAATACTTTTTTGTTAGATAAATTTCCAAGTAAAAAAATAAATTTTAAGGATTCAATTATTTGGCAAGATCAAACTATTTATAAAATTGATTATTACAAAGAAACAAAATTGCCCATTCAAAAAGGATTTATTGATTATTTAATTAAAAATACCTCTGTTAATAATCAAATCCTGGATATATGCTGTAATCAAGGTAGGTTCTTGAAAGCTCTCCATAATAATGGTTATAGGTCTCTAATGGGAGTGGATATTATGGGAGATGCAATTAATTCTCTTAAAAATAGTGATGAATATAAAAAAGGGGGGATATTAGTTGAAGAGAATTTAGTACAAGAATTTTTAACAAAACTAGAAAATCAAAGTATCGATTATGCTATAACTTTCACTGCTACAATAGAACTTCTACATCCTGGATTTAATATCTTTAAAGAGCTTCACAGAACAACAAGAAATGGTTTCATTTTTCTATTAAATGAAAATGCTCATTCATATCCAAGATTTTATAGATATCTTATTAAAAAGAATAAATTTAGGATTAAAAATTTAATAAATTTTCCTGAAAATTTAACATTAATTCATGCAGAGAAAATATAATTAATAAGATGTTTTAATTGAAAATAAATTATAAATTAATCAATAATAAAAAGTTTGTTTTTGATAATTATTACCAGGATTTAGCATTTAATTTCAGAATAAACTGGAAAATCAAGATTATCTTTACCTTTAAGAGATTCGATTTCAATAATTACTGATAAAGCTAGAATTTCTTTTTTTCTACTTTTTAGCATTTCAAACACACATTTAGCAGTCCCACCAGTAGCAAGAAGGTCATCGACTATAACAAATTTTTTAAATAAATTAATCCCAGAAGTTTGTATTGACATAGAATCTATCCCGTACTCTAAGCCATAGTTTGCATTAATTACAGATCCGGGAAGTTTATTTTTTTTTCTAGCAAGAAGAAGAGGTTTTTTAATCGTTTTAGCGATTGCACTTCCAAAAATAAAGCCTCTAGCATCTATTGCAACTATAGCGTCTGTTTCATTATAAAAAGGATATTTAGAAATTTTTTCAATTAAGTCCGAAAATAATTCAGGGTCAGCGATTATAGGACAAATATCTTTAAAGATTATTCCCTTCTTTGGGAAGTCTGGATAATCTTTGATTGAATTTTTTAATCTTTCTCTCAACATTTTATCATTAATTGATTTTTATTATATATGCCCAAAATTAAAAAAAAAAATTGTATTTGAATTAATTACTATTTAAATAAATAATTATTTTTCCTATGAAAGAAATATTAATACTTAATACCATCTGAATTTAAATAATAAATCCTTAATCTGATAAATTAAATTTGGTATAAATGGTATAAAACTAAAAAAAATAAAGAATCTGTTTCTGAAATTTCTTATTGAACTTAAATCAAAATCTTCAAAGTTTTTGAGACCATAATTAAAAATTCTTTTTTCAGCTAAGATTAGTTGTTTAACTTCTTTTATTTCATCAAAATAATAATCCAAATAATTATTTTTCAAATGAAAATTGCACCATTTCTCTCTTTCTTGGTTGAAGAGTTCTTTTTTCTTAAAACTTTGATTACTTCCATGGATTCGCCAACCTGATAAAACCTTATTCAAATATTTTACTTTTGAAATAGAAGAAAGTCTTATAATTAAATCATAGTCAGAAATATTACTAAAACTCTCATCAAAATCATAATCTAATTGCTTAATTTTTTTCATATCTAACATTATTGAATTTAGAGAAAGTGGATAATTTATTATCAGAGAATTAGTATTAAGAGCAAAAATTTTTTTGTTTTTATACAAATTTATCTTTGTTTTTCTACTGAAATAAAGTGAATTAGTAAAAGAAATTCCAATATTAGAATCATTGAATTCTTTGATTTGATAATATAATTTATCTTTCATCCAAATGTCATCTACGTCTAGGAATGCTAAATAATCTCCTTTTGCATGCAAAAAGGCATTTTTTCTTGCCTTGCCTAAGTTTGTATGTAAAGAATTTTTAAAAATCTTTATCCTTTTATCAACATAACTGGTGACGATTTCAATTGATTTGTCAGTGGATTTATTATCCCAGAAGATCAGTTCCCAATTTTTATAACTTTGGTTAATAACACTATTTAATGATTGATTTAAAAATTCCTCTCCATTAAAACAATTCATTAAAATGCTAACCAGAGGTTTTTTAGACATTTTTTAAATACCAATTTATTACATTTTTGACAGAATTTTTAAAATCAAATATTGGTTCCCAATTTAAGATTTTTTTTGCTTTTTCAATATTTGCATAAAGTTCCATGTTCTCACCTCTCCTGTAATCTATTGATCCATAGAGTGGCTTCCCTGTGCCAATTATTTCTTGAACGTAATTTATTACTTCTTTTATTGATATTGGTATACCAGATGCAATATTGATAACTTCACCATAAGCTTTTTCATTCCCCATTGTGTTAATTAATGCTCTTGTAAAATCTTTTATATATAAATAGTCTCTTATTTGTTCTCCTTTAGAAACTTTAAATTCTCTATCATTTATACAATTATTTATTAAATATGGTAAGAAACGGTTTTGGTTTTGACTTTCTCCAAAAACTAAAAAAGGTCTAATAACAACAGTATTTAAATATCCTTGTCTAAAACATCTTTGTAAGTAATGAGTTGCAGTTAATTTTCCAAGTGCGTAAGGGGAAATTGGTTTTTCCCGAATGGATTCATTCAGTGGAGATTTGTTATCACCATACTCATCACTTGAACCAATGTTAATGAAGGTCTTTATATTCAACTCCATTGCAAGATTAGCAAGGTTATAACATGATTCAAAATGAGTATTAAAAATTTCTTTGCCTCCTTTTAAATAGTCAATGTGATTGACATAACCTGAGCAATTAACTAGATAGTCAAAATCATCTAAAAATTTATTTGTATTAATTGGTTTATTTAGATCATGGGAGATGTATATTGCATTTTTTACTTTATTTTTTATGCCTTTACTATTTATGGATATACTTACAACTTGATTACCCTTTGATATCAATTCTTTAATAAGGCTTGAGCCAATAAACCCAGTACCTCCTGCGACTAATATTTTTGAATTATTTACCATTTCTTTTTTCCGGATTTTACTATTTCCTCTAAATTATCTTTATCCCTTTTTGTATCAATACAATGCCAAAAACCATGATGCAGAAACGCAATTAATTCATTAGACTGAGCTAATTTTTCTAATGGTTCTTTTTCTAAAATTGTTGAGTCGTTTTTTATATAATTAAAAAATTCCGGCTCTATTACAAAAAAACCACCATTTATCCATCCCTCTGTAATATTTGGTTTTTCTTTAAATTCTAAAACTTCATTATTTTTATTTATTGTTAATTCTCCAAATCGAGCTGGCGGCCGTACTCCAGTTATTGTTACTATCTTCCCATGCTTTTTATGGAATTTAATAACTTCATTAATATTTAAATCTGTTACTGCATCCCCATATGTTAATAAGAACGTTTCATTCCCAATAAATTTTTGTAATCTTTTAAGCCGTCCTCCTGTCATAGTATTTATGCCTGTATTTATTAGATTAATTTCCCAATCTTTATTTAATTTTTCATAGGGCGTATATTTACCATCGCATAAATTTACCTTAAAATCTGAATTCAATATTCCATAATTATAAAAATATTCTTTAATGACTTCAGATTTGTATCCTAGAGCAAGATAAAATTCTCTATGGTTGAATTTAGAATATATTTCCATTATGTGCTCTATGATTGGTTTCCCGTCAATTGGGATCATAGGTTTTGGTATAACTGATGTGTACTCTGAAATTCGAGTACCAAATCCGCCAGATAAAATAATAACCTTCATATTTATTTTAAAATTTCAAGAAAGATAGAGGTTTACGCTCAACTTCCATAGAGTCATGGAGCTCATTAGATATATTAAGTATATAACTTGTATTATTAGATAAACCTTTAAACCCAAACCAAATCATTGATGGGACGGTTATTCTGGAATAATTTTCATTACCTATGATTATTTTTTTTAAAAGTTTTTTGTCCTCATCATAAAAAACAAACTGGACTTTACCGATAGGAACAATCAAATTCATGGTCATTTTATAATGTCTTTTCCAAGCCTTTATTTTATTTTTTTTTATGGTTGAAAAATATGCCTCTTGGAACCCTTTATATTCACTTTCTGAAGCTTTTAAAGCATGAAAAACATCTCCATTATCAAGATGAAATTTTTGAAGTTTTTTAATGATAATTTCGTTTTTATTTAATTTGCTCATATTCAAATTTGTTCTCTTTTTGTTTTAAAGAGAATCTTTTGATTTGGGAACGACATTTTTCTAAAATATCAAAATCCTTTTTATTATAAAAATCATAATACCAATCACTAGTAAGCTTCATGGTTGTCTCGAAATCAAGAGTAGGTTCCCATTTAAGCAAAGATAATGCTTTATCACAATTTAGTTTTAAAAGTTTTGATTCATAAAAGTTATTTTTTTCTAAACTAAATTTCCACTTTCCGTTTTCCCATTTTTCTGAAAGAGCCTTGACTATATCAATGACTCTATAATTGGAACTGCTTAATGGACCAAAGTTGAATGATTCCCCATTTATTTCATCAATCGTATTTAACTTTTCAGCCAAAGAAATATAACCACTAATTGGTTCAAGTACATGTTGAAATGGTCTTGTTGAATTCGGTGATTTTATTTCAACATCTAATTCTTTAATCCAAGATCTAATGCAGTCAGGAACTATTCGATCTTTAGCCCAATCACCTCCTCCAATAACATTTCCAGCTCTGGCTGATGCGATTTTAATATTAGGAGAAAGAGAATTAGAAAAAAAAGATTTAAAATAGGATTTAAATGCTAATTCTGCAGACCCTTTTGAAGCACTATAAGGATCACTACCTCCAAGCAAATCTGTTTCTCGATATCCCCAATCCCATTCTTGATTCTCATAGCATTTATCACTAGTTATAATCACACCAATACATTTTTTTTCTAAGAATCTAAGGGAATCTAAAATATTTACTGTTCCTATGACATTTGTTTGCCAGGTTTCGATTGGTTTTAGATAAGAATCTTTTACCAAGGGCTGAGCAGCTAAATGAAAGATATAATCAGGGTTAATTTTTTTAACAAGATTAAGAACTTTTTCTGTGTTTCGTATATCTATGGGATTATTTTCTATTATTTTTTCTAAGTTAGCTTTTTCGAAAAGTGATGGGTTCGTTGGAGGTTCCAAAGAAAGTCCATATAATTTTGCTCCAAGAAGATTTAACCAAATACTTAACCAAGAGCCTTTAAATCCTGTACATCCAGTAATAAGAATTTTTTTATTAATAAATAAATGATTATTAAACATAT
>MDTC01026804.1_pt1 | contig 53542 bp, 39 predicted proteins | sample 811181 | NCBI WGS metagenome assembly MDTC01 (sample SAMN05326644, study PRJNA326480) | marine metagenome | isolation source: seawater | place: Pacific Ocean: North | collected 2011 | reverse complement strand
GGAGGCTTTCGCGGAGCGCTATCGGTCACATGACGACTGAGTCCCCAACTCCTACCAAGCGAAATCTGCGTTGTCGCTGGCTAATCGGAGTCATCGTGACGGTCGTTGTCGCTGTCCTCGCCACGCTAGCCGTCACTTGGTGGATTCCGGCGCATCGTCTCGAGGCGGCGCGGAAGGCTTGGCAGCCGCCCCCGGATGCGCTGCTGTCGGAGTCGATGAGCGAGCAGCCAATCCCCGGATGGCGCGTCACGCTCGCTGATTTGGGCCTGCCCCGCACCGTAGACAGCCGGATTGCGGTCGGTAACCTCCCGACTGATCCGAGGCCGCTCGTCGGCAGCATCGACGGACGGGCCTACTTCTTGGCCGATAGCGGTGCTGAGGGTGCGAGGCAGTGGTGGCTGACCGGCGTCGACGTGCGTAGTGGCCGAACACTGTTCGACGCGGTGCCCCTCGGCTCGAACAGGCAGACGCCGGATTGCTTCCTCAACGGGCCAACCCACATCCTGTGCCTTGACGGTGCAGTGACGACGGCGGCGTGGGTGATCGACGGACGATCGGGTTCGGTGGATTACAACGGGCCGACGGATCTGCAGGAAAAGCTCGGCACCCTGACCGTCCATCAAGTCGGCATCTACGCGGTTGCCACCAATCAGAATGAGGGTGTGTACGGCATCGGTTCTCGGGCGGAGACGACGTGGTTTGTGCCGGGCGACGGATCGGTGAGAACGGTGGACTCGTCGCGACCGGCGGTGTCAGCGCAAACTCTCACTGGGCAACTGGAGGCGAACCCTAGGACTTACATCTTCACTGTATTCTCGGTCGCGGACGGCGAGGTGATCGAACCCGAGATCGATGAGGGTTACACACTCGGGAAGCCGGTCTTTTACACCGGCGGATTTGTCGCTGAAGTGAACGATCCTGACGGGATACCCGCCGAAATCGCCTTTTTCGACGAGAGCGGTAAGCGCCTGGGGGAATACGATGGGCGTGGTAGCGCCGGCGACAGTCCGGTCGATCTACCGGTGATCGGACCGACTTCCGACAATCAGAATACGGTGTTCACGACTCAAGGGCAGCCACTGATCGAAGTCCCAGGTGGCACTCTGTATCTTGTCGGAACAACGTTGATGGTCGATGCCGGCAACAGTCTGGCCTTCCCGGAGCTGCACCTTTACGACATGCGCGACGGGACCGCCATAGGATCTGTCTGCGATTACCTGATGCACAACTACATCGGCACTGACGGGTCGACATTGGTTTTCGAGGTCCAGAACCCGGGCGCCGAGGTGCTCGTGACGGCTAGCGATATGCGTTCGTGCGAGCGGTTGTGGACGCTTCCGAAGCGAGTCGACTCACTGGACCGCGTCTGGAACATCGACGGCACCCTGGTCCAACTGACGAACGAGGGGACTGAACTGGTCTCCCTGGTGGCCCCAGATTAGTCACCTAACGGGTATGTGGCCCCGCCGTCTTGGTGCTCAGTGCGAATCAGTTGAACCATAGTCGATCTCGACGAGTTCACCTTTGATCGCCCAGCAGGTACCGCCCGGTTCCATCTCAGCGGGTAGTAGTTCCCCTGCGAAGCAGCGATCGTCCGAAGGGTTCCACTGCACTCCTGCCCCGCGGGGGTAGACGAGCCGTGGCACAGACCCGATCACCGCGCCTTCTTGATCGCACAGCAACTGTTCGACTTCTTCGGGTGTTATCTGCAGGAACTTCGCGAGCCGCGCCATGGTCTCTGCCAGGTCCTTGGTACTCGTCTGCGCCTGGAATGCGCAGATCACGCCGTCGAAGACTGCCTTCATCAAGTCGGCGTTCACCCGCGTCCGCCCCCCATGCGGAGGGCGTAGTTCTATTTTGACCGCGAATGATGCCTCGGGCGCGAGCACCCGTTCGGCAGCGTTGACCTCACCGAGGAGTCGGCGTCGGGCCAGTGCCAGCCAAATGTGCGCAAGTGTCTTATCTTTGAGATCGGTCCAGTCGAACGACGCTAGCGGGCGTACCTGCTGCCGGTGGACGAAGTCATCCGAGCTGGGCGCGAGTGAGTAGCGGTAACAGTACTGATAGTCGCCGTCGGGACCCGGCGGCGCATCTGGGCCGCCGTACTCGACGCGGATCCCGTCGCGGCCAACGCCGCTGAACGAGTCGATGTAGTAGAGCACGAGATTCTCAACGTCAGCACGAGGATGCTTGGCGCCGAAGAACGTAGCGTGCAGCACATCTCCGTCCGATCGTTCCAGCTGGCGGCAGTGGCTGCGAATCTCAGTCCGCAGCTGCTCTTGCCACGCCGGGCGGTGCTCGAAGCGAATGTATTCGGCGGCCCAGGCTTCGACTACCGCACTGCCCGCCACCGGTCCGGAGAACATCGACCGCCCGCCGGCTGGAACGGCGGGCACAGTCAGCCCAGTCGGTTCAGGTGCGACCCGCGATACGGGTAGAGCGGATTGCCTGGGGAGGCTGTCTGGGGCGCAGGTCCCACACCAAAGAATCGGCTTCCCCACCTGGTCGGCCATCCATTGCTCGAGTTCGTTGAGGTAGGCCGCGCAGATTTTCACGTACGGTCCGGTCAGCCCGACGCCACGTGAGACCTGAGCCGTGAGCGTCCGGCAATCGGCGCGGTGCAGACGCGCGTCGGACGTGTAGTAATTGCGGCTGATGTTGACCACGTAGGCGTCGGGATTGGCGTCGAGCCAAGCCGCGTAGCCGGCGTCGTCATCGCGGAACTCCTGCACGGCCGCGACGGCCCAGTTTCGCTGTTGACTCTGGTGCCAGTACTGCTCCACCTCGTCGCGCCTGCTCGCGTCATCGCCGGGGTAGCGCGACGACCTGCTGAAGCCGTCGAATCCGTAGACGAGCAGCCCGCGATCGCACTGGAACGCGAAACCGCCACTTTGTTGGTCGTCGTTGAACCCGTCGTGCTCGATCTCAGCCACTGAATCTGGGTCATCAGCCCACTTCAGGGTGAGCGCCCGCACCTTCTCGCGAGTGATCGGCGCTGCAATGTCGTCCATCGGTCCCTCCCGTTGGCAGAGGATAGCCAGGGGTTCTGACATTCTTTCGGGCATTCAGATGTCCGTCGCCGAAATCCAAGGATGCGACATGTTGGCCGATTCCTGCCCGCGAACTAGCCGATCTGTGGCCCCGACATGTTTCGCGCATCCTCTCGTTGGATGGAACTGAGTTTGCGAGTGATCACACACCGCCTCGAGCCGGCGTGAACCGCGGCGCGGGTCGGAGGCCGGTTCCCTTGCAGATTGGGGCAGACTCGGGGTCGTGGCCGAGTTGTTGATCGCGCTCAACCCGGATGAGGACTCCCGGCTGCCCTACCTGCTGCGCGTTCCGCTGCCTGGCGGCGACCTCGTGTTTCGGACTTCAGGGACCTGGCCGAGGGTCAAGGCGCTGTACTGCTATCCGGTCGGGCTGCACGAGTGGCCCACCGATGCGGAGATCGTCGAACGGCTCCCGCTGCGGTCCTGCCAGCGCCGAGGTGCCGCCATCGACGTGATCGCGCAGCGAGCCCGGGAGAACCGCTCCCAGTTGGTGTTCACCACCGCGCGGGGCCGCGACGCGGTGTTCTGGCAGGCGCCACGCACTCGCAAGCAGGCTCGTCCGAACGTGCGCACCCCCACCGCCCGCGCACATGGCATCGCTGAACTGGAGATCCTCGTCGACGCCCACGAGCGCTACCCCTACCGGTTCGGTACCCAGCAAGTCTCCTCCGTGCGGCGGGCGCTCCCGTGCGGCGACTACGGCGTGCTCGCCGACGGCGAATTGGTCGCCAGTGTCGAACGCAAATCGCTGGCCGATCTGGTCGGCAGCCTCACCGGTGGCAAGCTGCGCTACCAGGTCGCCGATCTGGCCGCGCTGCCGCGCGCGGCAGTGGTGGTGGAGGACCGCTACTCACAGCTGTTCAAGCTCGATCGGGTCCGGCCCGCGGTGGTCGCAGACGGGCTGGCCGAACTGCAGATCCGCTGGCCCAACGTGGCTATCGTGTTCTGCGAGACCCGTCCTCTCGCCGAGGAATGGACCTACCGGTTCCTCGCCGCGGCCCATGACTGGGCCAGTACTGAAGCCGCTGCACTGCAGCGTACGTCGTCTCCCAGAATCGATATCGCCCCCGTGACGGACACCGCCGCAACGCCGGAACCCAGCACCGCCGAGGTTCGCTCCTGGGCACGCTCTGCGGGCCTGGATGTACCCGACCGCGGGCGGCTCCGCCCCGACATCTGGCAGGCGTGGCGCGACGCCAACACCTCGGGCTGACTAGGGACTTCGTTCATACTGCAGCCAGAGCGTTCGCCACTCGAACTTTTCCGCGCTGAGCGCAGCGCCAATGTCAATCGGAGCCTTCGGGCCGTGCTACCGCCAGCCCGAGCTCATCCGCTCGGAAGGCGCGTACTCAGCAACTGGTGCGCCGTCACTCTCGGGAGCTGGGGGACAATCAACTACCGTGCTGCCTTCCCGACCGACGCTGCAGAGCTGGAACCCTGACGTACTGACTGTGGGGGGCGGGATCGGGGCCTTCGGTGGCGTCGAGTTGGGCAAGTTCATCGGTGATGTCGTATGCCCGAACTGAGGCTCCCCGAGCCGGGGAACTGGGCAAGAACCGGCAAGGTCGCACTGCCGTTGAAAGTGGTTTTGGCCGTCGCGTTCTGCTACGTGGTCGTCAGAGGGCTGGTGGCTGTCTACGAGGGCAGCTACCTCACCGCGGTCCTCTGGTGGGCGACATTGGGAACACCGTTCCTGTTGGTGGCCGCGTACCTCGCCGTGGCGGTGGGCGGGGCGCGGCAGCGTGTTTCGAGCGACTCGTCTGGGTTGACGTTCCGACCGGACAAACGCCTCAGCGTGGGCTACTTCGTGGTGATGGCCATGCTTATACCGGCGGCACCGTTGTTCGCTGTCCTGTTGTCACGCGGTGAGCTCGACCTTTCCACAACTCGTGGCATTCAGATCGCGGTGTCAGTGGCCTTTTGGGCGCTCGCCCTGCTCGCCGTCGTGGCACTGGCCGCTGGAATACGCCGTGGCGGAACCGGTTATCTCAAGTTCACGCCGACGAGGATCGAGATCGCAGATGTTCTCAAGACGCGTGTAGTGCAGTGGAATGACGTCGTTGACGTGCGCGATGTCGCGTCCACCACCACGGCGAATCAAGGCGGAAAGGCAGTGGTGCTGTGCCTGCGCGAGGGCACGGAGGAAGTGGTGAGCGGCCTTCCCCTCTACGTTCCGAAAGGTGTAGCGCTGTACTGGCTGGTGCGCCACTACTGGAAACATCCTGAGCACCGTGACGAACTGGTTGACAGCCGAGCGCCACGGCGTCTGACCGAAGGGAAGTTCGACCTGTCGGCCTGACGATCTACTCGAAGCGGTTCCCGTACCGGCGTGGCTCCGTGTGGATTCGTTGATTGGCGTTGGGCGGATTTGGTGGTGCTGTCGCCCGGTACCGCGTGTCCTCCGGAAGATCGGAGGGCCGCTCGGGCAGGTCGTCCCGTGAATGACCACCAGATGGAATCGTCGTCGCCGGGGCGGCGTAAAGAATTCGAAGGTTGGTTCTCCTCGAAGTCCACCAAGTAGTAGTACCGGGCAGCCCCGTCGTCGTTCGCCCATGGACCGGGATCGACGACCGATTCGGTGGTGTCTCGGGCCAGCCCCCAGGTCCGGTCCGACGGCGGCGCGGTGTAGACGACGTGGAACATCGGCCCGGCGGTCCAGGCGAGCGAGACCAGATACGGTCCGCACCCTTCCGAGTTGGCTTTTTCGATGCGCTGCAGCAGTTTCCGTAAGACTGTTTCGGCGAACTCCGCGTCGGCCGACGGCCCCAACGCTACGTCCATGCCTCGTTCATACCGCACTCACGGCGAACTCCACTCGCACTTCCCCGCCGTGGGCGCGGTCTCAACGTAACGACAGCAGGCCCCAGCCCACCAGGAACGCGGTGATCACGCAGACCAGGATCAGCGGGATGCCGAAGCGCACGAACGTCGCGGTGGAGTAGCCGCCGGGCTTCATCACCATCAGGTTGGACTGGTGGCTGAACGGGTTGATGAACGTGAACGAGATGCACGTGCCGATCAGCGTCAGCAGCAGGATCGGGTCCAGGCCGGTGGTGTCGGCGACGGTCAGCGCGACGGGAGTGAGGATGGCCGCGGCGGCGGCGTTGGACACGATGTTGGTCAAGATGGTGGTGCCAACGGCGATGACGAGGACCACGAGCGCGGCGCTGCCGGTGGACAGCGACAGGATCGCCGAGGAGATGATGTCACCGAGGCCGCTGTTGACGACGATGACGCCCAGGCCGACGGAGCCGGCGATGATCGCCAGGATGTTCCAGTTCAGCGCACGCACCGCCGAGCGCGGGGTCAGCACGCCGGTGACAACCATCAGGGTGGCCCCGGTGACGGCGATCAGTTCGATGGGGGCCAGGTTGAGCGCGGCAGAGGTGACGACGGCGAGCAGGATGAGCAGCGCGATCCAGGTCTTGCGGGTCTGCGGGGCCTTGCCGGCCACCTTCTGCCACAGCCCGACGAGCGGGTTGTCGGCGAGCTTTTCGACCGAGCGGGCGGTGACCAGGCACATCTCGCCGGGACGGGCGGGGGCATCGCGCAGCAGCTTGGTGGTCTGGGCGGCGATGACCTCGATGTTGTCGTCGACCTCGAGGTCGCGCACCGACTTCTGCTCGTCGGTGGAGATGGACACCATGTACAGATCCTGCGGTGCCTGCCCGAAGCGGGGGCTGGCCCACAGCGTGCGCACCCCGGATTCGGTGGCGCGGTAGACCAGCACGTCCTCGGCCTGGATCGGTTCGTCGGCGTCGACGGCTTCACCCCAGCGCTGGATCTCGAGCAGCTCGAAGTCCGGGGTGGTGGCGACGCCGAGGGCGGCGGCGGTGCGTCCGACGGCGTTGGAGTGCGCTGCGACGGGGATCTCGGCGCGCCACTCCAGCTTTCGTTCCTTGTGTTCAGTGGCCCCGCGCAGCATCCGCGGGGCGAGCAGGAACAGGACGGCCCAGCCGACCAGAGCGACTGGGACGGCGATCGGCACGAAGCTGAACATCGTCAGCTCGACGCCGGCCGGATCGGCGATGCCGGCGATCAGCAGGTTGGAACTGGTGCCGATCAGCGTGGCCGAACCGGCCAGCGTGGTGGCGTGCGCGATGGGCAGCAGCACCCCGCGGGCGGGGACGCCGGATTGACGTTCGAGTTCCTTGGCGGCGGGGATGAGCATCGCGACGATCGGGGTGGTGTTGATCAGCGCGGAGGCGACGCCGACGGGTGGGACGAGCCGGGCAAGGGCCTGGGTGGCGGTGGTGACTCCGTTGAGCAGGCGGTAGGTGACGCGGGTGATGACGCCGGTGTAGAGCACACCTTTGGCGATGACGAGCATGGCGGCGATGGTGATGACGCCGCCGTTGGACAACCCGGCGAACAGTTCAGCCGGGGTGGCGATGCCGGCCAGTCCGGCGACGACCAGCGCGCAGATGAGTGCCAACACCGCGGGCTGGCGGCCGGTGGTCATGACGATCAGCGTCACGACGACGATCACTGCGGCCAGGATGGTCATGGGGAGAAGGTAGCGGGGATTGAACGCTGGCCGGGCGCCTGGTCACGTCTCCATGTCCGGGAACAAGCGGCCCTTTCCGGTGAACGAGCGCCGCGCGGCTCCCTCGCCTTTGGCTTGATCGTAAAGCTGCTTAGCTTCGTTCGTGCGTCGCGAGTTTCCGTAGAGACGCGCAGCGATCTTCTCCCATCGGAGATTACGTTCGTCGCGCAGGGCGACCGCATCCTCGGGGTGTGGTTCGCGTTCGAGGACCTCGCCGGCGAGGTGTGCGTCTTCTTCGAGGACGTCTAGCCAAAGATTTCTGCCACCGCCGAGGCGATTCGAGGTCTCGCTCGTGTTCAAACCGCTGCGCAGAAGTTCGCGGATCGATTCGCAAATTGTCGGCGGGTCAGTGCTCTCCGTCGAGGGAAAGACGGATGAACCGGTGGTGTCGCTCTGCGATGGAGAGGCTTGGGCAGTGACGCCGGGCTGTAGAGGTTGCTCATGCTCGGGGCCTGGCCAAATGTGATTGATCAGATCTGCGAAGTAGGCGCTGCGCTTGTCAACGTCGTTCTCAGTAAATGACTCAGGATGCTGTGCGACGACGGTCGCGTGCCATGCGTGAACGACACTGTTGACTTCGACAAGAAAAACATCGACGCCTTCGTCATCCGTGTTGCGGGATAATACTTTGGGCCAGCAGCGAACTATATCGACTCAGTCGACCTGATCCAGGAACGGTCAACGGCAACAATTGCCGTCGTGTGCCAGTTTTAACTCAAGAGAACACCCTCACGAACGCTTCACGACTTTGCCGCTACGACGACGCTGGGTTGGCGCGCCGGCCGGTCCTAGCGTCGCCCGAGCCATCTCAGTCCATGCAGGAATATCGACGCCTTCAGCGTCATCGGTCCAGATTAGGATGCCGTTCGGGCCCTCCTCGATCTTGTCCAACGGGCGGCCCGTGGTGTCCAGCGCCGGCGATATCCCATTGGTGCGGTACCACTTGAGTTTCTCCGACCATCGCCTGGCGTAGGACGGCTGGTTCATCTTGCCCAAGTGTTCCCAGTAGACGGGTACGCCGGACGGACGGGTAATGGTGAAATCCGGCCTGCACCAGGAGCCGTCGTCGCCCGTCAACAGCACCTCATATCTCCACCTACCTGATGCAACCTTTTCGAGGATGTCGGCGACGATCACCTCATTCTTGCTCCGGACCATTTGACCGTTGACTGCAACATGAATGAGGTTGCGGTCGAACGGTTGTGGTACACCATCAACTTCGAAAACATAGGGGGTTGACGCGACGAAGAGGTCGGTTAGCCGCCGGGCAGTTTCGGAGTACCGCGGGTGCGCGAGTTCGACGAGATCGTCGATCGTCCCATCATGAAGAATGATCACCCGGTCTTCTTGACGGGTCAGGGCGGTGTACAGCAGTTCACGCGAAACCCGCGTGTGTTTGGGTAGAACCAGAACTGTCGTGCCGAACTCCGAGCCCTGCGACTTATGGACGGTAACCGCCCAAGCCAGCTCCAGCGGCGGGTCATCGGCGCTAGAAGGCCAGTAGGTGTAGGTGGCGCCGACTTGTGAGGAGAATTCCACATTTGCAGGCAGCCCAAATTTGTCCCCCCAGCGGCCGACCACGACGCCGATCTCGCCGTTGGCGACATAATTCAGACCCGTGTCGGGAGGATAAGCCCTCGCACGCGAGTCATTTCGCGTCTGCATGACCTTGTCGCCGCGGACGATCTGTTCCGGACCGATCGGTTTAGGATTTCGCCAGCCCCGGTATCTGAACGCCAAACTGAGATCGGTCGTTCGCAGCGTCCGCTTGATGTGTCGGTTGATTTCGACGGTCCCGAACGCTCGCGAACGGTACGGGCTCAGAATCTGCCAGCGCTCAGACCTATCGCCGGCCCCACCCTTGCCGGTGGGCCAATTGAGGTACTTGCCATCCTTACTGAGCGTGCCACCGTAACTGAGCTTGAAAGCAATCTCGCGGTCTTCATGGGCGTCCCAATCGATCAGCTCGTCGAGGGTTTCGTCGATCGAGCCGACGATGTCGCCATTGCGCCAATTGCGGTGTTCCAGATGTTGCGAAGTGGTTCCCGCCCGAAGTCGCTCCCACACCGAGTCCGCGCCTGCACCGAGTTCACCGTCGCCGAACCACTGTGCAAGCAGAACGTCGTCGCGACTACTACCGCCCTGCCGACGCGATACGGTCAGCTCGACGTAGGAGGGGCCGACCCGCGAGGAACCGACGAATGTCGCGGGACGAAGATAGTTGACAAGATCGACGAAGGGCCGTCCGGCCCCGATCGGCGGTAGCTGCTGCGGGTCTCCGACAAGGACGAGTCTCTGTACGTTCCCTAGCGCAGATAGCGTTGAGGCGAGCATCTCCTCGGTCAACATTGATGCTTCATCGATCACCACTAGACCGGCGTCGACAGCCTCCTTCGGGTCAACCTGGCGGTATATGTCGCGATCGGGGTCATATCCGCGTTTCTTGACGAGGAATGACGCGAGCGTGGCCGCCGGACGGCGAACTTTGGTGCGTAGCTGAACACTGGCCTTGCCTGTCGGCGCCAGCAGTAGGACCCCTTTGTTGGACACCGAGGGCAGATTGCATAGTGCCTCAAGAAGCGTCGTCTTCCCGGTACCTGCAGGTCCGATCAGGACCGAGAGTCGCGATCGGAAGAGCACTTCCAGTCCAGCGGCCTTTTCGCGTCGGGCGGCGTCCTCGTCTTCGTCTGCAGCCTCCGGATGGCCGTTGGCCAGAAGAATTGCGTCGATCTTCTCTCGGGCGTCGAATTCGCCATCGAATGGCGACGCCTTGAAGCGCGGCTGGATCCATTCCAGGATCTTTTGCTTCGCGTCGACCAATTCAAGCAGCTTGTAGGCACTTTCACCGTCACCCAGGACCGCTCCATAGAAGGGTTGCCACTCATCGGAATCGCCGAGGGAATCCGTATCCAACTGCAGCCCGGCGAGCAAGGCAGGGCTGACGTCGATAGGTTCGGTGAGATCAAGCCCCTTCATCCAATTGATGAGGGTGGCTTGAGCCACAACAGTGTGACCGGCGCTTGCGGCTACTCGCAAGCCTTCCGTCATGAATGCGCGGACGCGTCGGCTGTCACGACTGTCTGTCATCTGGCATTGATCCGGTACTAGCGAGCTCCAGCGCGCATGGGCCGCAGGGAACAGCGCGCGGTCGACGGTACGCACATCAATCCGTTCAAGATCCGTGTAGGTGCAAATTGCGGCGAGATACGGATCATCAAGAAGTTCAACAGGGTCCAGGTCACCCGCGGCGCTTCCGGACATCACTAACGCGATCTGGTCGGGGCGAAGATCCATTGTCGACAGGAGCTTCAGTACCGTACGCGTATTGTCTTCGCTATGTTTCCATTCGGCCCCGACGGATGGCAGGATGGTTCCGCGCAGGCTATCAGGCCACACATCGTTAGCGAAGCCCTGCTCCAAAGCTTGCCAAGGGTCGGTGCTGGCCTCGCACAACTCACGGGCAACGAGATGTGCGTGCCTGACGTGTAGATGGGCCAGTACCGCGGCGAGACCTGGTGTCGCTCCGCGCTCATCCCAAAGGCGATGGATTTGAGCGTCGATCCACGACAGAGCCGAGGACGGTACCTCGATCCCGAGGTTTTGCATTCCCTCAGCGGCAGATCGCAGCGAACCGAGGGCATCGATCGCGATGTCACTGCTCACATGTTCAGTAACGTAGGAAAATTCAACGGTCTTTCCTTCGGGTGCCCACGCCAACGCGTGCGAGATGTCCGCACCCGCGTCCAGCTTCTCGATGAGTTGTTGATAGGGCAGCAGCACACCGTGTTGTTGATCCGGCCGTAGCGAGTGGACGATCTTCGTCTCCCACATCGACGAGTCGAAGGGCTGATCGCCGGACTGCTTCCAAAACCCCGGAGGTGCGATGGATTCGATCATCGCTGCCCCGACGAGCAGTCGGTCGGTTCTTTCGTCCTGGAACGGTGAGTGCTTCAGATACGTGAAGACCAGGCTTGCCTCGGCTACCACCGGTTCGAAGAATGCTCGGATGATGGCCTGCTGGTTCCGGCCGTCCATGATCCAGTTCGTTTTCTTCATCCCTAAAGCCCGGAGTGCGCGTTCCTCCGCGTCGGGGTCATAGTCGGCCCGCCAGGTATGCCACAACTCCGATTCGAACGTCTCGCGTCCAAGCCAGCGGTATGGGATTGCCTCGAAGGAATAGGCCGGCATGCTGAGTACGGTCGGCTCGAGGTGGCCCTTCAGGGCTTGGTTATAGCTGTAGGGGTGCGTCTTCGTAATCTGATATCCATTGGAGGACATGAACGTTCCGCGCTCGCTCACGCATGGAATACCGTCGAGCTGACCGATGTCTTCAAGGGCATGGGCCATTTCAAAGTCGTCGTCGCGTTTGTCGCCGATGCCCTTGAGTAGAAGGCACGATGAGTTGTCGAGAGGATGCGCGCACACGCGATGATCCCACGGTTGATCACGCCACGGTACGCGCATCGACAGGTGCGTGATCATCGCCGAAGCTTCTCGGGTAGCGGCTTCGAATGAAGCACGGCCAGCTCCCGGTTCGCCCGCGTCAAGGCTGTGTAAAGAGGCCCTTGACGCCCGACATTCTCGGGAAACTGCGACGGTTCGATCACGAGGACCGCGTCGAACTCTAGGCCTCGCGCTTCGTTGATCGATAGGACTGCCACCTCGTGCCCACCTCGTTCCCATACGTGTAGATGATGTCGCGAACTCATCCAGCTCTGTGCACGTAGAGCTTTGGTGGTCGGTTCAGGGTCTACCGCAATGACCGCAACAGTCCCGGTGGGATACGCGCCGAGAAGGCGCTCGATCTCGAGGGCCGTCTCGTCTGCAAGGTCTTTCGGCGGCACCTTGCGCGGGTTGGGCACTGGTCCGATTTCCTGGACTGCGAACAGCTTTCGTTGGTCTCGTGGCAGCAGTCGATTTGCAAATTCCAAGATCGGCTTGGTCGATCGATATCCACGTCTCATACGGCGAACAGGCGTGTCTGGATCGATCGCGATCACATCTAAGACCTGCCTCCAGCTGGGCAGCGTGTGGTCGGAACGGCGCTGATTGAGATCGCCGAGGATCGTCCAGGCGTCGGCTTCGTTGATCTCATCGAGCAGCAACCATTCCAGTGGCGTCACGTCCTGTGCTTCGTCGACGATCACATGCTCGACGCGTGACAAGTCGGGTGGGCGCTTGACTTCCCATTTGATGAATGCCACGAGCACACCGTGAATTCCGTTACTAACGGCCTCTTTGTACGGCGGCAAGTCGCGTAGGTAACGGGTCCACTCTTCATCTCGTGTTACCGATCCGGCATTCTTCCTGAGATATTCGTAGATCGCTTCGGGTTCGGGCGTAACGCCTTTCGCGGCCTTGAGCTTGCTCAAAGCCGAGCGTGCAAACTTCGCAAGACGCCAGTCGACGTCCTGCCATCTGCGCGAGTAGTGGGACCGAGGCGGTTGATTGACGCCAATGATGTGATTGATCAGTTCAGGCAGTGACATCACCCGGATCCGATCCGTTTGGCCGGCCAGTCGTCTGACGACATCCCGCACGTGTCGCGAGTAACCCGACGTGGGACCAACAACGAGCACGGACCCGTCAAGCGTGTTCTCTGGCGGGGTCTCCTCATCGACCAGATAGGCAGCGCGATGTGCAGCCACGATCGTCTTGCCGGTTCCGGGCTGACCTTCAATTATCATGCTGTCCATCGCTGGCACAGTGACCAGGTCATACTGGTCAGGCTGCAACGTAGAAAGCACAGGGGCAAGACTCTTGGTTCGCGGAGCGCGTAGACGTTCTCGCAGCAGATGTTCAGCCCGCAGCGGAGTGAGGTCGTTGTTCTCGGATTTCGGTACCGGCGCTCCGGCTGAATTCTGTCGCCCGCTGATCGTCGGTTCGGGCGTCGTCGTGCTGGTAGTCGGAGCAGGACGAGGCGGGGACAGCTTTGGCCCCGCCGGAGGAGCCGGGATGGTCAATCCGCGCTTAGTGAACGGTCGGTCGGGCGCATCCTTCCGGACGATCTCATCGACGAAGTCTTCGACCTGGCCGTTCTGAACATCGAGCGCTCGAACAACTGCGACATCGTTGCACAGGTAATGCTCTGAGGACCCTCGAAAGAAGGTGGCGGCGATCGGGTTTGACCATCCATAAACGTAGATGCCGTTGACTTTCGCGAAGGTATCTCCGATGTAATAATCCGTCCCGCCGTCGAGGAGATCTTCGTCCGGCCGTATGAGCGCTACCCGTCCCACGAGGTCACCGTCGGCAACTTTCCGAAACTTGGGTATACCGTCGCCGGTCCACTGGAGGTTCGCAGGACCACTGAAGGCAACTGGCGCCTTCGCTTTCTCCTGCAGCACTTTTCGGTACTGCTTTTGGGCTGTGCGCTCGTCTTCGAGTTCCATCTCCTTGTGCGGTACTGCGGTCATGCCTGCGCCGCCTGAACAGTGATGTCGACGATGCAGGCTGCCAGCGGTTCAAGGCCGATGACTGGCTGGGCCTGGTTCTGGAGCTCCTCGACGAGAATCTTCTGTCGTTCTGTGGCCCGTCGCAGCTGACTCCGGAACAATTCGATGGTTCGATCACCTCGGCCGCGTGTCCGGGCGGTCGCGATGCGGTTTTCGATGGCCTCTTTCCGCCGTTCATACTGTGACTGAAGGCTGATGAGCTTGGCATCTCGGAGCGCGTCGAACTCGCCGTCTCGCTTGTCCTGTTCGGCCTGATGGCGGATGCGGAGCTGATTCATGGCGCGGTCAGCGAGACGTTCGATGCGCTCGATCGGCCGCACGGGGCCGTCCTCGAGCTTGCCTTCCGCAAGCGCGGCCAGAAGCACGTTCACTGGTCCTTCTCCAGCATTGCGTCCTTGATCCGTCACGGCACACCCCCAGATCTCGTCCCCACCCCGCGACGCGGAGACCGCCGTCGCTAGCACGACAACATAGACACCGGGTACGACATCTCTCTCTGACGTCGCGATTTTCAGGCATGCGAACCTCGCCTGGCGGTGGCCCGGTACGCCGGCGGCGGCCATCACAAGCGGATTGGTCGCGGTGAGCAATGTCCCTCCGCTCGTTCGCGCGAACTCCTGGTCGAGAACCAGCGACATCGGCGACTCGTTGCGAAGAAAGGCAATGGCGTCGTTGATCTCGTGACGTGTTCGCTGCTTGGACTTCACCAGGTCGTCTATTCGAGCTGCCATCGCAGGATTGCCACGCAATTCGATCGTGTGGCCGCGGAGAAAAGTCACCCCCTGCGCGCCATCGATGCGAGCCCAGTCATCGAGCAACAGCGCCAGCTCCTGCTGGCCAATGTATTGGCCGGTTCTGATGAGATCGTCTTCCAACCCGGCGACGTCGACGTCGTTGCTCACAAGCAACGCGCTCGAGGCATCAGAGATGTCTTGGACCCCCGCTCGCTGTTCCTCTAGCGCGGTCAACATCTCGTGCACTTTTTGTTCGCGTTCAGCGGCTGTCAGACGGAAGTCGAACCCAGCTTGGAGAACCTTGGGTGCACTGGCCGCGATGATCGGCTCCAGCGCCCCGATCGATGATTCGAATATGTCGATTCGGTCAAGCAATCGACTCAAGATTCGTTCGTCGATGGTGCTGTCGTTGACGAAGTTGACGACCAGGATGGTTTCTTCCTGCTGGCCGATACGGTCGATGCGGCCGATACGCTGCTCGATCTCCATCGGGTTCCACGGGAGGTCGTAATTGATCACAGCCGAGCAGAATTCAAAGTCGAGGCCTTCGCTGGCGACACGATTGGCGAGGACGAAGTCGTAGTGGCCGGCACGGAAATCGGCCATGATCTTCAATCGCGCATCTCGCGTGACGCCACCATGCATGACGGCGACTCGGTAGTCAGTGCCCAGCCGTTCTTTCAGATAGGCGAGGGTGGGAACGGAGAACGTGAAGATCAGCGCGCGACGCTTCCCGGCATGCAGGGTTTCAAGTACTTCCCGGAGGTTGTCGAACTTGGTGTCAACCCCTTCGGATAGCGCCTTCGCTGCCGTCATCAATGCAGTCGGCGGCTCGAGCCGCACGGGTGCCTGTTCTGAATCCGCGTCTTTGATGGCGCCAAAGCCAACAGGGTCTAGTACCGCACGGCGGGCCATAGGCAGACAGGCGCTAGCCAGTCGCAGGGGCATCTGCATCGCGAAGTACAGCGGGCGGCCCATGGCGTCAGCGCGCATCCGGCACCATTCGAGGTATTCCGCATAGAACGCCTCCTCCGCTTCGGTCCATTGAACGTCCCGGCGGTCTTCCTTCCTCTTGGCTTTACGGTCGTCCACCTCGACCTTCTTGGTGCGGGTGATGACGGTGGACAAGGTGTTGAGGTCGGACAGGTACCGTTTGGCATCAACGATGTCCCGGGTGGTCAATCTGTCCTTGGCGAGGAGGTCGCGCAGCAATGCGAAGTCTGGACGTTGCATCAGGGTGCTGCCGAGGACCATGTCTGACAGTTCTTCGAGCGAACTCACGAGGTCTCGCCCGCGTACGCCTTTTTCGCCCAGCCGGGCTGCAATTCGATTGATGACGCGGTTGGGTTCGAGTCGCATCTCGAGGTCGCGAATGTCTCCGTAGTCCTCGGGCGCAAGGAGTTCGAGCAGATTCAACAGATCTTCTTGGCGCAGATTAATCGGCGTGGCCGTCAGGAAAACGAGGTTGTCGGCCCATTCGGCGAGTTCGGTTCCAAGGGCGTAGCTCTTCGTATCGGAGTTCCGCATCGAATGGGCTTCGTCAACGATCACCAGGTCGAACTCCGGCGGGACGTCCCGAAGTTCGGCCACCCCATCCCACATTCGCAGCCGTTCGAGACTGCAAATATAGGCATGCCTGCGCGGAAGACGGTTCTGTCGATGTCGATCGAGGAACTGGGCTAGCCCCTTAGTGTCGAGTTCGGTCAACTCGAAGCCGAACCGGTCAGCCATTTCCTCCGTCCATTTGGTCAGAAGGCTCGACGGGCACACCACCAGTACTCGGTCTGCCTCTTGGCGAGCTTCGAGTTCCGTCCAAATCAAACCCGCTTCGATCGTCTTGCCGAGGCCTACTTCATCTGCAATGAGGAGGCGGGCCTTGCCGGTCTGCAACAGCTTGAGCACCGGCTTGAACTGGTAGGGACGGAAGGTCGTCCGAGTCGCCCGGAAAGAGAACAACGTGTTGGCGAACTTGCCGAGTAACTTCGCGCGGGTAAGGGTGGCGCCGAATCTGCTCGCCGGCGTAGGTTCTCTGGTCACCCATGCACTGGGTTCGTCGAGCTGGGGCTGGGGTCTGAGCTTGGACTCGGTGACCTCCTTGGACCGGCCTTCAGCCAGGACTGAGTACGACCACTCCTTACCCAAGAACTTGCGATCACGGATGGTGACGTCGACGTCGCCGGGGTGGGTGACGGCGGCCTCGTTGACTCTGAATAGGGGAGAGGGGACCGGCGCAGCCTGTTCCCATAGCCGTTCGGCCCATGACCACGCATTCATCAGCGGGTGACCGTCTTCAAGTGCGTACAAGGGCACGAGTGCCGCGTCACCGGGCGGTTCACCGACGACTTGCATTAGCAACGGGTCATCAATGCCTTCGAACCAGTACACGCCTTCGGGAAGCGAAACTTCTGGTTGCCAGAGAACACGGCATTCAGCAGCGCGGTCGATGAGTTCGCGAACAGGATTCTCGACTACGAGGGCTCGACGAAACCGGTCGCGACCGAGTGCTTGGTCCAGCCTTTCGGGATCCGGGTGGTAGCCGAAGGACGGCGCCAGGTCGTGTGTCGTGGAGGAGTTAGAGCTCATTGGTCACTGCAGAATCGGGCGAGTTGCTACCAATCCCGCACCTGAGGATGGCCGCCCGGCGTCGTGTCAGTCTTTACGAGGCGCGGAACGTCGGTATCGCGCTTGATTTGACTGTTCGGCCCGTGGACGGAGGCGTCGAATTTGTCGACGTCCCAGCGCTCACGGGGGCAATTATTGTTCAACAAGCCACTACGGTCTTTTTGCGCCAGGCACCCGCTCCCCGTCGCCGCTCTGGCCACATGTGACCTGGGTTTCCTCGGCAAGGCCATCCCCATCCCCCTTATCTGTGAGCCCTCTGCGAACAGTAGCGCGCCGGGCCGTTCTGTGTCAGCAAACTGATAGCTAGTCGTACCGTTTGTCGAAGGGAACGCGGCCATGCGGTCCCACGAGTGCGCTTGGTGTGCTCGATCCACTGCCCCGCGAGTGGGGGTAGAGCCACGTGTCGCACCTGTCCGGCGAGGTTGCGCGGATTGGAACCGGCTCGTTTCAAAAATCTCTCGCAATTCTTCATCGCGAACACAAACACAGAATTGGATACCGCTTAGCTCACGGAAGCCGGCCTGCACGGGTGGTTGGGTCTGCTGGTGGTGCTACATAGCCGATGAACTAACTCGATCCCATAATGCCTACTTCACCGATAGGGTTGGGCGAGTGAACCGGTTGTGGGTGCTGTTAGCGCTTGGATTGCCCAGCCGAGTGCCCAGAGCAGGGGCGCGATGAAGCATGACTCTCCACTATGGAAGGTCATGGGTGAGCCGGCGAGTCCTGCCGAAGCTGCCGCGCTCGACGCCTTCCGTGAGCTTCTCCCGGACGATGGCATCACCACGGCCTGGGCGAACCTGACTTTCATCAACGACCAGGGCCGCACCGCCGAGGTCGACGTCCTCCTGCTGACCACCCAAGGGATGTACCTCGTCGAGCTCAAGGGCTGGCACGGCACGATCCGGGGCAACTCGCAGCGCTGGAACCACGGTCAGCGAAACGTTGAAAACCCTCGACTTGTCGCCGACCGTAAGGCCAAGTGGCTAAAGAGTCTCCTTCAAGATCGGACACCAAACCAGTCCGCGAGGCGACAAGTTCCGCACATCCATGCCGTCGTCGTCATGCACGGCGAGGGCAGCACCGTCGAGATTGCCAGTCCGGGTGACATTGGCGTGCTGACTCTCGACGGGTACCACGTCAACTCCAAGCCCCGCCTTCTGAAGCTCTCGGACTTCCTTGCTCAGCCCCCGCGCGACTTCCGCCAGCCGATCGACCTCCAACGGGCACGGCAAGTTCGCTCGCTCTGTGACGCCGTCGGCTTCACGCCGACGCCCAAGGTCCGGATGGTTGGTGACTTCGTCGTTGCCGATGACCAGCCGATAGCGCAGGGACGGGACTGGCAGGACGTGCTTGTCAACCTCCCGGCGTTGCCCGACGTCAAGCGCCGGCTGCGTCTGTACGACGTGCCTGCGACGGCATCGCCGGCCGACCGCCAGCAAATCGAGCAGCTCGCGCAACGCGAGTTTCAGCTCACCCAGGGGTTGCGCCACGGCGGTATCGCGGTCCCGATCGACTTCAAGCGAACCGATGACGGCCCGGCGTTGGTGTTCGAGCACGACGCCAAGGAACTCCCGCTCGACGCCTACATCGCGGGGGAGGGGACCGACTTAGATCTCGACCAGCGCATCGCCTTGGCCATACGGCTGGGCGAGATTCTGAGGTTCGCCCACAACGTGCATCTGCGGCACCGAGCGCTATCACCACGTCGGGTGTGGGCAACGCCGGCCAAGGATGCCCTGCCGAACCTCACGATCCGCGACTGGTACTTCGCTCAGCGCGACAGCTCGACCCGGAATGTCTCCCGTCTGACCGCGATCAGTGCTGGAGTCGACGACCTCATGGGTGTGGCTGACCAGGACGACTGGCTGTGGCTCGCGCCCGAAGCTCGCCACTCCGTCGACGCACTCCCGTCGATTCCGCTCGACGTGTACGGATTCGGCGTCCTCGCCTATCTCGTGGTCACCGGTAAACCGCCCGCGGAGACGTTCGTCGAGTTGGAGCAGCGCCTGTCCGAGGCCGGCGCACTCGACCCGCGCGCAGCGTCACCGGGCATGCCTGACAGCGTTGCCGAGGTCATCGCGATGTCGACCCGCGCGGTCGAGTCTGAACGGCCTTCGACCATCGAGGAAGTACTGGACCTCCTTCGACTCGCGAGCGACGACCTCCGTCGAGGCGACCACATCGAGGAGCCGACGCCGGTCGACGATCCCGTCGACGCGCAGAAGGACGACGTCGTCGCCGATCGCTTCTTTGTGACCAGTCGCCGTGGCGAGGGTTCCAGCGGCGTCGCACTCGCAGTCCACGACACCGACTCAGAGGATCCCGACCGCGAGCTCGTCCTCAAGGTCGCGCGTACCGAATCAGCGGGGCGCAGGCTCTCGCTCGAAGCCGACGTGCTGCGAGCACTCGACCACCGACGGGTGGTGCGACTAATCGCCGGGCCGCTCGACGTCGGGAACCGACGTGCGCTTCTGCTCACCGACGCGGGCAAGGAAACACTGGCCACGCGGCTCTCGAAGGAGGGTCGGGCCACGGTGGGCCAGCTGGAGCAGTACGGCAGCCAATTGCTGGAAGCGATGATCTACCTGGAATCCAAGGGGGTCTTCCACCGAGACATCAAGCCGTCCAACCTGGGTATCACCCCGGACCCCGGCACGAGGAGACCGTCGCTGGTTCTGTTCGACTTCTCGCTCGCAAGTGAGAGCGTCGACAACATCGCGTCCGGAACACCGAGCTATCTCGACCCCTACCTCGGTCGCGGACGACGCCAGAAGTACGACCGTGCCGCCGAGTTGTGGGCCGTGTCGACCACCCTGTTCGAGATGGCAACAGGCCAGCTTCCGTGGTGGGGCGAGGGTGCGGGACGCCCGACTGATCCCAGCGACCCGCCGATCATCGAGCCCACGAGCTTCGAGCCTGCCGTCGCGACGCAACTGACGGCTCTCTTCCAGCGTGCGCTCGCACCAGATGCAGGAGCCAGGTTCAGCAGCGCCGACGAGTTGGCGGTCGCGTGGCAGGGCGTATTCGCAGCCCTCGACACGGACGAAGAGGGTGCGGGCGGAAGCGACGAGCTCGCCGATGCTGCCACGCTGGACACTCCGTTGGAGCGTGCGGGCCTGTCCGCTCGGGCGTTGTCCGCGGTCTCGCGGCTCGATGTGGCGACGGTCGGTCAGCTGCTAGGAGTGCACCCGACCCGAATCAACTCGATACGCGGCCTCGGCGAGACGTACCGCAAAGAGATTCAGGCGAGGATTCGGGGCTGGCGATCGCAGCTCAGCGGTGCGGAAGAGGTCGCCACGGATCAGCCTATGGGCACGGAGCGCCTCGTCTCCCTGCTCTTGGGCCAGCTCAAGGGTGCCGAGCAGACAGTGGTCGAGCGTCTCCTTGGCCTTTCTGGTGATGTGACGGCAGGTGAATGGCCGGCCACGGTGGATACCGCGCAATCGCTGGGAATGACCCGCGATCGGGTCACCCATGCCGTGGATCAGGCAGTCACGGTATGGGGCAAGAAGATCGGCCCTGCCATCGACAGCGTGGTCACCGAAGTAGACACGCTGCTGGCGCGCAATGGTCGAGTGATGGCGGTTTCGTCACTTGCGAACGCGTTGGTCGCCCAGCGCGGATCTCTACTCGACGGCGAGGAACGCCTCCGGCAAGGAGCCGCCCTGCTGCGCGCAGCCTACGAGTTCGACGCGCGCAGACCGGAGCCAACATTGGAACTGAGGCGAGGCATCGGAAAACGCGCCAACGTCATCGCCCTGCGCGAAACTGCGGATCCTGATGAGTCCGGGCAAGAGTTCCCGCCGGCGGACATCCTGACGGAGACGGCCATCGAGTTAGGGCGGCGAGCCGACGACCTCGTCGCGGCCGGAGTCGTTCCCTTCGCGACAGCGAACGCTGCGTTGCACGACATCGCCAGCGAGGCTGGGGCTTCAACGGTCGTCGCCTTGACTGGTCGTGGACTCCTGACGTTGGCTGCTTCTGTCTCGACGAAGGCGGCTGTCTCAGGGTTCGACGAGCTGTACCCGGTAGACCTTGACCCTCAGCAGGCGGTGGAACGGGCACTGCGCGGCAAACCTGGCCGGCGCATCAGCGAATCCGCGGTCCGGCGGAGTGTCGCTGCGCGTTTCCCCCAGGTAGAACTCCCCGCTGCGTCGCATCGACTCGACGCTCTCGTCGCAGCGGTCCTGCCTGGCATCGTGAACCACAACGGCATCTACGAGCTGGCGTCCGAGGCCCGGTCGGCCACGCATACCGCCAGCGGCCTCACTGTTTTCGCGCCGGTCGCAGTCGCCGAGGCGGCGGTGAAGCTGGAAGAGTCGCTGTCGCGGAATGGTGCACTCACGCTGACCACGCCGCCCAAGAGATATGTGAAGACCGCACAAGAACTTTCGAACCGGTTCGCCGTCGACGTGCTTGATATCGCGTCACTTGTCGTGAATGCAGCGCGCACACTCGCCGACCAGGCAGGGGCAAGCTGGGAGGTCGTTCTCGGCGCAGACGCCAAGCAGCAGGGCAGCGAGGACTGGTCGAGACTCGTCGGCCTTATGCAGCAGGCGCTGGTACCGAACTGGGAGGAAAGGCTCGCAAACAACAACCCGTTGCTCATCGTCAATGCCGGCCCGTTGGTGCGATACGGCATGGCGGGGCTTCTCTCAACTCTGCTTGACGTTGGCACGCCGCGTCCGGTTGCCCGTTGGCTGCTTGTCGCCAAGCAGGGCAGCCAAGCCGTCCCGCTATTGGAAGGCAAGCCTGTGCCGCTCGGTCCGAGCGGCTGGGTCGAGCTGCCCGCCGATCTCTCACTCCTCACGGAGTCCACAACCACCCGCAGTACCTCAGGAGCCCGAAAGTGATCGACTCGTCCGCTCTCCTCGCCGACCTCAAGGGACAGCTCAAGCTTCTCCAAGCTGACCTGAAACAGCGCGCCGAGGACCCGTCGAACTCTTGGGGCGTGCGGTTGAAGCAGGAGTACGCCGAAGCGTTCCGCCGCGAGCGCACTGGCTGGTCCTGGGTGGATTGGCGCGACAATGAGGTCGACCAGGCTGCCGTTGCGTGGATCGTGTCGACGACGTTTCTTCGCTTCTGCGAGGACAACGATCTCCTCGCCGGCGCCAAGATCGACGGCCTACCGACCGCCGTTGGCTGGATCGCCGGCCCTGGCGACCGGGTACAGCGCGCTGAAGAGAACCTCACCGCCTACTTTCGGGACAACCCGACCCACAACCGGCGCAACTGGCTCCAGCAGGGCTTCGCCGTCCTCGCAGCACAGCCCGCTGGAACGGCGTTGGTGGACCCGAAGCACAATCCGGTGTGGACGGCAGAGATCAGCCCGGAGTCCGCGACGGCGTTGATCGCGTTTTGGCGCCGCACGAATGACGACGGCACTCTGATTCACGACTTCACCGATCCCAACTTGGGGACCCGCTTTCTTGGCGATCTCTACCAAGATCTCTCCGAACACGCCAAAAAGACTTATGCGTTGTTGCAGACGCCGGTGTTTGTGGAGGAGTTTATCCTCGATCAGACGCTGACCCCGGCGCTCGCGGAGTTCGGACTCGATCGACTCAAGCTGATCGATCCGGCCTGTGGCTCAGGCCATTTCCTGCTCGGTACGTTTGAGCGACTCAATCAGGCGTGGCTCCAAGCTGCGCCCGGGCTTGACGCCAAGGAGCGTGTGCGTCGCGCGATGGCGTCAATCCACGGTGTCGACATCAACCCTTTTGCCGTCGCCATCGCACGGTTCCGCCTTACCGTCGCTGGCCTGAAGGCGGCCGGAGAGCACTCGCTCGTCGGAGTCCCTGCGATGGGGTTTCGCCTCGCCATCGGCGATTCGCTCCTTGGTGTCCGAGGCGGCCTCGACCAGACCTTCGACTTCGACGACGACGAAGGCGCCGCTGCGTTCAACTACGACACCGAGGACCTCAACGAGTACTTCGGCATCCTCCAGCCAGGCCAGTACCACGTCGTCGTCGGAAACCCGCCCTACATCACGCCAAAGGACAAGGCGCTCAACGCGCTATACCGGATTGCGTACGTCTCCGCTGCTGGCAAGTACGCGCTTTCCGCGCCATTCATGGAGCTACTATTCCGACTCGCGATCCGAGGCGAGCAAGGCCAGGGAGCAGGGTACGTCGGTCAGATCACGTCCAATTCGTTCATGAAGCGCGAGTTCGGCAAGAAGCTCATCGAGTATCTGTTCGCCGGCCATGACATTGGAAACCCGGTTGACCTCAACGCGGTTATCGATACCTCGGGCGCATACATCCCCGGACACGGGACGCCAACGGTGATCATTGTTGGTCGACGCCGACGGCCTGTCGGCGACCAGGTTCGGGCGGTTCTTGGTGTACGCGGTGAGCCCGGTCAGCCCACAAACCCGTCTAAGGGGTTGGTGTGGGCACAGATCATCGAGCACCTCGATCAGCCGGGCTACGACGGAGACTTCATCAGCGTCACGGACATGCATCGCAGCGTGCTCACGAGCCATCCCTGGTCACTCACGGGAGGTGGCGCGAGCGAATTGTTCAATATGATCGACGGCAGCGGGACGGAGCGTCTGCGTCGTCGGCTCAGCATGGACATTGGATTCGCCAGTTTTCCGGGCAACGACGAACCCTTCTTCCTGGGTCGTGCTTGGTTTGCGCGACATGCAGACTCGACCACTCTGGGACGTGACCTCATCGTCGGGGAGGTAGTGAGGGACTGGGACATCCGCCGCGACGAAGTTGCTCTGACTCCATACGGCTCAGATCAGATGCCGGTGCCTCTGGTCGACGCCGCATGGAGCAGGCACTTATGGCGTTTCCGACAGACTCTTCGCGGCACGATCGGATTTGGCGGCGAGACCAGGCAGGACGGCGGGGAGGACTGGTGGACGTGGTACCGCTGGGTCCGCGAGCGGTATGTAACGCCACTCTCCATCACCTTTGCCTTTGTGGCGACGCACAACCATTTCGTGCTAGATCGTGGCGGCAAGGTGTTCACAAGGTCGGCCCCTGTCATCAAGTTGCCGGAGGGTGCGACCGAGGACCAGCACCTCGAACTGCTTGGCGTACTGAACTCGTCCACTGCCTGCTTCTGGCTCAAGCAAGTCAGCCACAACAAGGGCAGCACTGTTGACAACAAGGGTGCTCGCCAAACCCAGGTTCCGTGGGAGGACTTCTACGAGTACACAGGGACCAAGCTCCAACAGTTCCCACTCCCCAATTCGCTCCCGCTGGACCGAGGCCGCATCCTCGACGCCCTGGCGCAAGAAACTGCTGTCACCACACCGTCGGCGGTGGTGAGCGCCTGGCTGGAGAACCCAACGGGGAGTCTTAGCGACGTCTTGGCGATTGCGGAGAATGGGTGGCATCGGATTCGAGATCGGATGGTCTTCGAGCAGGAGGAGTTGGACTGGGAGGTCTACGGCTTGTATGGCCTTATCGATGCTGACCTCACGTACTCCGGTGTTGCCATCGATGCAATTATGCTGGGACAAAGGGCGTTTGAGATTGCCCTCGCTCGCCGTGCCGAAGAAGGCACAGAGGAGACGGCATGGTTTGAGCGGCACAACTCGACTCCGATCACTGAGCTACCTGACTCATGGCCGAACGACTACAAGGCCCTCATCCAGCATCGACTTGAGCTGATGAACTCCGACCGAGCCATTCGACTGTTGGAGAAGCCGGAGTTCAAGCGCCGCTGGGCCACCACCGATTGGGCGACTCAGCGCAAGGAGGCGCTGCAACAGGCAGTCCTCGATCGCCTTGAGGACCCGACTCCGTGGCAGGACGTGCAGGGGCCAACCACCAGGTCCGTGGCCGAGCTCGCTGACCTGCTCCGTGCAGATCCGGTGCTTAAGGAACTTGCTCGTGCGCTCACTGGCTCCGCTGAGCCTGATCTTGCTGCCGTGATCGGAAGTCTGCTTCCAGACGAGGCGGTGCCATTCCTGGCGGCCTACCGTTACAAACCTGCTGGAGTTGAGAAGTATCGGGCGTGGCAGGAGGTGTGGGCTTTGCAGCGCCGCGAGGACGCCGGAGAGAAGGTCACCATCCCGGTGCCGCCCAAGTATGGCCAGGGCGATTTCGCGAAGACATCGTACTGGCGGGCCAGAGGCAAGCTCGACGTCCCCAAAGAGCGGTTCATCGCATATCCCGGTGTTGCGCGCGAAGGCGACCCGACACCCGTTCTTGGGTGGGCCGGCTGGTCCCACCGCGATCAGGCGCTTGCACTTGCCCGCGAGATTCCTGTCCAGCAGGCGCTCGGTAGCGACGACGTCGCCCTGGAGCCGTTGGTGGCCGGGCTGGTGGAATTGGAACCCTGGCTGGCGCAGTGGCACTCGGAGATCGAGCCGCAGTTTGGCGCCAGCCCAGCAGCAGTCATCGCAGGTGTTGTTGACCAGTGTCTTGCCCGTATGGAGAAGACGCGCGAGCAGGTGACGGAATGGAAGCCGCCGGCCGCAACCCGTGGAAGGAGGCCATCGCGATGACCGACCTGTCTTTGCCGTTGCGGGACGCGATCGACATCCCGCTCGCCGTCCACGACGACGACTTCGTCCTGCAGATCCATCGCGCGCAAGAGACCGCGACCCAGACGCTTGCCGACTATGTGGTGACCGAGTCGATCGCGGAGTCATTCGAGAAGGGTCTGACCCTGGTCGAGGCGACGTTGTCCAGCGGATCGTCCAAGGGCGCGTTCATCCACGGCTCCTTCGGTTCCGGTAAGTCGCACTACATGGCCGTCATGCATCTGCTGCTTACTGGCAATGCGCAGGCGAGAGCACTCCAGGGACTTCAGGCTCAAGTTGCCAAGCACGAGGGTCTGCTGAGCAGAAAGCTGTTGGCGATCGATTACCACTTGATCGGCGCCGAGTCATTCGAGTCGGCTCTCTTCGGTGGCTACCTCACGACGATGAAGAAGCGGCACCCAGACGAACCTGCGCCGGTATTGCACCGTTCGGACTCGCTGTTCGAGAACGCCGACCAATTGCGCTCCCAGCTTGGGGATGAACAATTCTTCGCGCGGTTCGAGGCAAGCGGCTCCGGCTCGTCAGGCTGGGGCACGTTCGGCACGACGCTGACTGCCGAGTCGTATGACGCTGCCCGGACGAAACCAGCAGGTGACGCGGACCGTCAGCGAGTTGTCGCTGACCTCGTTCGCACGTACTTCCCGGCCTTCGAGAACACCGGCACCTGGCTGGACATGACCGACGGTCTCTACGCGATGACCGAGCACGCCAAGGGTCTCGGCTACGAGGGAGTCGTGCTCTTCCTCGACGAACTCGTGTTGTGGCTGGCAAACCACCTGCGTGACACCGCCTTCATTCAGACCGAGACATCAAAGGTCGCGAAGCTCGTCGAGACGGGTATCGGCGCGCTCCCAATCCCGTTGGCGTCGTTCGTCGCTCGTCAGCGCAACCTCAAGGACTTCCTTGGCGGGGGTGCAGTCGGTGCCGAGCAGGTCGCGCTGGACGACTCCTTCCAGTGGTGGGAGGGCCGGTTCGAGAAGATTACTCTTGCTGCGGCCAACCTTCCCCAGATCGTCAACAAGCGACTTCTTGAGCCGACATCCGATGCCGGGCGAGATGTCCTGGCCAATGCCGTAGCTCGCGTACGCGCGAATCCGGTGGCCTTCAAGCACCTACTCACCGATGAAGCTGGCTCCGCCGCAGTCGATTTCGAGCAGGTTTATCCGTTCTCGCCTGCGTTGGTGGACGCCATGGTCGCCCTCTCGTCGATCATGCAGCGCGAACGCACGGCGCTGAAGATCATGAGCGAGTTGTTGTCCCGCGGTCGGAACGAGTTGACCGTCGGTGACGTGATCCCTGTCGGTGACCTTTTCGACGTGGTCGTCCTCGGCGATGCTGAACCGCTGACTGACGATATGAAGAACCTATTCCGCGCGGCGCGCAATTTCTACACCCGCAAGATGCGGCCCTACCTCCTGAACAGGCACAGCCTCACCGAGGAGGAAGCGAAAGGACTTGCGCGTAACCATCCCTTCCGCCGCGATGACCGGCTCGCCAAGACGCTCCTGGTCGCTGCCATCGCCCCGGGGGCGGCCTCGCTGAAGGACCTCACGGCATCGAAATTAGCCGCGCTGAACTTCGGCACGGTGGTATCGATGATCCCCGGCCAGGAAGCAGTTCAGGTCGTCGCTCTTGCACGCGACTGGTCGGCAGAATTCGGTGAAGTCACCGTCGGCACGCAGACGGCCGATCCCGTCATCACCCTGCAACTGTCCGGTGTCGACTACGACTCAGTGCTCGTCCACGTCCAGAACGAGGACACCCACGAGAACCGCCGCGGACTGCTGCGGCGCCTCCTTGCCGAGCAGATCGGCGCCTCGCTGACAGGCGCATTGGGGAGCGAATATTCGCTGACACACGTGTGGCGCGGTCAGAAGCGAGAAGTCGACGTCGTCTTCGGCAACGTTCGCGACACCCGCACCCTTCCCGATGCCGCGCTCATCGCGACCGACGGGCGCTGGAAGTTGGTCATTGACTTCCCATTCGACGACGCAGGCCACCCGCCGTCGGATGACGTATGGCGGCTTGTGCAGCTCAAGCAGGACGGCCGGGAGAGCGACACGATCGCTTGGCTGCCCCACTTCCTCACCGCCTCGCGTATGGATGACATCGGCAAACTCGTCGTGCTCGACTACTTGCTCACCGGCGCGCGATTCGACCAATACTCGACATCACTGCCGGTCAACGACCGAGAGCCGGCACGCAGGCAGCTCGCCAACCAACGAGACTCCCTGCGCGACCAGATCGTGATCGCGTTGCGTCAGGCCTACGGCATTGATGCAGCCACTGACGACCATCTTGGCGAGCGCGTGCCCGAGGGCAACACATTCGTCACCCTCGCGCCTGATTATGACCCGCAGAAACCGTCATCGCCCACTTTCTCCGATGCGGCGGTAGCCGTGCTGGGCGGGGGGCTTGATGCGCGATTCCCGAAGCACCCCGATGTCGATCGGGGTACTGACGAAGTCCGCAGGACCGAGTTCAGCGCCGTGCTCGACCTAGCGCGTGAGGCGATGACCAAAGGCGGCCGCATCGACACCGTTGACCGGAACACTGCCAGCAGGGTGCGGAGGGTTGTCGACGCTTACGGGGTCGGCACCTTGCGCGAAGTGACGTACGTTCTGGATTCGGTGCACTTCGCGTGGCATGACGACTTCACGAGGGCACTCGCCATCGGCGACCCCGTCGTCGGCACCCTTCGAGCGGCGCTTGCCCCCACGGGCATGACCGCAGATGCCCAGGATCTGTTGATTCTGGCGTGGGTGGCGCTCACCGATAGGGAACTCCTCCGTCACGGGTCGCCAGCAGGTTCACCCGGCATCGGTGGGCTGGCTAACGACATAACTCTCCGGGAGCCCGTCCTTCCAAACCCAGAGGACTGGACCAACGCTCTTCATCGGGCGAAGGCGGTCTTCGGCGTTGGGGCCAGCGAGCACCATCTCTCGAGCAGTGCGGTGAAGCGGGTCGGCGACGAGTTGATGACGAAGTTGCGCAACGTCGATCGTGGGGCGACTGACCTTGTTGGCGGACTGGAAGCCCACGGTGATGTACTCGGCCTGGGCGACGTCAGTCCGCGTCTTGCCACTGGTCGTCGCGCTCGGGATCTCATCGGGGCATTGCGTGATGCCGCTGATCACGTCGCTCGCATTCGGGTGCTCGCCGAGTTCGACCTTCCCGGTGAACTGCAACCCCTCGCTCGGTCACTCGCCTCCGCAGCAGACGTGTCGGCGGCACTCCAGGGGGCCAATTGGCAGCTCCTCAACCAACTCCCGAACTTGGCGGGCGAACGGGCAGCCAACGCACTTACCGCGTTGCGGAGCGCCGCAGAAGCTGACCAGATGCATGCCGACCTGGCTCCCGCGCTTTCTGCTGCAGCCCAGGAGGTCACCCACATCCTCGTCGAGAAGCGCGGCAAGACAACCCGAACCGACGACGACTCCGAAGCCGAGCAGGAACGGGCGCGTCGCGAGGAGGAGGACCGACGTCGACGCGAGCAGGAAGAGGAACTCAAGCGGCGCGAGCAGGAGGCCGCCGACCGCGAGCGGCGTTTGCGTGAGCAGGAGGAGGAGTTCCGCCGCCGGCAAGAGCAGGCGCAGCGCGAGGCTGAAAAACGCGCGAGCCAGGAACACACGCTCGAAGTCGAGGGGATGTCGCAGCTCGAGACGCTGCTCAAGGATCTGACGCAGGAACTGAGCCGTCCAGTCGAGGGCAAGAAACTAAGGGTCGACTGGCGATGGTTGTGAACGAGCAGGTCCGCACCGTCAGCGTTTCTCCGGCGATGGTGCAACAGCGAGCGGCAGACCTGGTCAAGTCGGACGCCCAGATCCTTTTGCTTCGCGCTCGTCCCGAGTGGAGCCACGGAGACGTCAAGGTCGGGGACGCAGTCGTTCGAGTCCTGCCCGGAATATCTCAGCTTGCCGTTCTCGACATCCTTGCCACGCTGTCAACCGGTGAGCGCGCTATCGTGCTGACCGACCGGCCCGCGGAGGATCTCGGCGACGCAGTACTTGCTCGCGCTTACAAGTATGGAATCGAACTGCCAGACGAGTGGCAGGCCGTGCCACGGCTCTTCCCGGGGGCGATCGAAGTCGGCCGCGATCTTCGGCGTCTGGACTGGGCAGCAACAGCATTGCTTGATCACCAACCGCCAGGCGGATGGCCGCGATCGGTTGAACCTGCGCTGACCGCTCGCCACGCCATCGGCTCACTGCTCGCTCATGTCCTCGGACTTGGTGCTGACGCTAAGCTTGACGGAGTTCTGCTCTTAACGGCGCTCGGGAGACGAAATGTCCGTGCGGCTTGGGTCGCGGTCGATGCGCAGTTGAGGCAGCATCTGACCGAATGGGCTGGGACCGAGTTGGGCGATGCGGCTGCTTCTGCCTTGAAGATCGCTCAGCGCAATGAGCATGTCACCCCCCTTGCCGTCGGCCTCGCCTTGGATGTCTTGTGGCCCGAGGACGGTGCCCCGCCCACTGAGACGCAGGTGTCCGCGCGGGTGCGGGTCGAGGCCTTCGTCGATGGAAAGGCGGTGCCCGTAGACGTTGCGAAAAACGTTGCAAGACTTACTAAAGCGGCAGTGCTCCGACTCGAAGTCGACAGCTCTCCGGAGCTGAGTGTGGCGTTGCAGCAAGCAGAGGCACTCCTCGGCGATCTTGGCTGGCCCGAGGGCGCCGAGCTGTCGGCCGTCCTACGTCCCGGGTATCTGGCTCGCGTTCGTTCCCTCGCAGAGGCACTGACCTCCGGTGCCCTGGTCGAGGAGGCCCTCGCTCGTGTCCTAGAGCACCGTGACGGTAACACGTCGCAGGCGCCGACCATGGCAGTTCGCCTGCACCGGTGGCTTGAGACCACGGAGGATGCGTCGACATCGCTCGGCGGCGATCTGCAACGGCAGATGAATGACGGTGCTTGGGTCGACGCCGCTGTCGGTGCCGTGTGGAACGGCTCCAATGATCCTGTAGTCGCGGCGGCGTTTCGGGAACTACTCGAAAAGGTGCACGCTCGCCGCGCGCAGCGTGACCGCATTGCGGCATCGCGACTGGACCAAGTCAACACCGCAGGTGACGAACGCGCGGTTGGCGTAGAGCGACTGCTCGCCGGGATCGTTGACCCGTGGCGCCGCCAAGGTGGTGCACTCCTCATCGTGCTGGATGGCATGAGTAGTGCCATAGCCACAGCCCTCGCGTCCGAAGTGGCCCGGTTGGGCCTTGTGGAGTGGGTCCCGGCGTCCACCCATGCACGGCAACCGGTCGTTGCGGCCTTGCCGTCGCTCACCAATGTCTCTCGAACTTCGTTGTTCTGTGGTGAAGTCCGCTCCGGTATCGGTGAGGACGAGAAGCGCGGATTGACCACGGCATTCCCCGGCGCGAAGCTTTTCCATAAGAACGACCTGCGGTCAGCAGGTGGTGCGTCGCTCCCCGACGATGTCTTGGCCGCGATCCGTGATGCCGCCGTACCTGTCGTCGGAGTGGTAATCAACGCAATCGACGACGCGACCCACAAGAACGACATGTCCTCCTGGGATTGGGATCTGCGTTCCCTCGATCCGTTGCGAGCACTTCTGGAGACTGCGATCTCCGCTCGGCGGGCGATTATCTTGACGTCCGATCACGGCCACGTTGTCGAGCGCGACACCGAGGCTCTGAGCGTCAGCGGTGCCGAGTCTCGTTGGCGGCCAACCTCGACCGGTGCCCCCGTCGATGGCGAAGTACTCGTCTCAGGTTCGCGAGTGGTTGCACCGGGCGGCGAAGCGGTGCTGCTCTGGCGCGACGATGCGCACTACGGGCCGCGACACGCGGGCTATCACGGTGGTGCCAGCCTCGCGGAGCTAACGATTCCCGTACTCGTGTTCCAAGCGGCTACGGTGCCGACCGGGGCTGCAGGATGGGAGCAGGCTGCACCGCAGGTGCCGTTGTGGTGGAACGACCCAATTGGTCGCGCCCCGTCTACCGAGCCGCTCACGAAGCCCACGCGGCAGCCCAAGCCGAAGAAGAAAGCGCCGGGGCAGGGCGATGGGTTGTTTGAGCTCGACGAGCTGCCCAAGCCGCCGGCAGCCCCCGCCGGGCTGGTCGAAGCGGTCCTTGCATCGACGACGTACTCGGAGCAAAAGCGGATGGCTGGCCGCCGGGCGCTCGACGACAGGACCGCAGAGGCGGTGTTGCGCGCGCTTGTGGAGCGTGGTGGTCGCGCTCACCAAGACACGGTGGCCGCTGCTGTCGGAATCCCAATCGCCAACGTAGGACAGGTCTTTGCGGCAGTGCGTCGGTTGTTCAACGTCGATGGGTACGGCGTCATTGAGCTCGACACCGATGGCGTCACGCTGCGGCTCGACGAACACCTCCTGCGTGAGCAGTTCGACGTCGGAAGTGCGCCATGACCGAGGTTTCGGGCAGCATCAGTCCCCGCCGTCGCAAGGACATCATTGATGCGCTGCGGCGTGGCACCGTCCCTCAACAGGGCCTCGACGTCCTCGCCGTCGGCTTGGCCCGCTTCGAGGATGCCATCGACGAGGAGTTGCAGGCTGTCTCCAGCGGAGGTGCCGTATTCAAGGCTGTCCGTGGCGAGTACGGGTCCGGTAAAACGTTCTTCTCCCGTTGGCTCACAGAGCGAGGCAAACGAGCGGGGTTCGCAACCACCGAGGTGCAGATCAGCGAAACAGAAACGCCCCTGTACAAGCTGGAAACCGTGTACCGGCGCATCACCGAGAACCTCTCCACTCCGACCGCCCAGTCGGGTGCCCTACGAGACGTCATTGACGGCTGGTTCTACATCCTTGACCACGACGTCAAGGATGCAGCCGCACCACCAGCAGGTTCAGAAGCGTCGCTCGACCTCCTCCAACGTCGACTGTCGGATGTCTCGAAAGAGGCGCCGGCTTTTGCCGCTGTGCTGAGGCAGTACCGACTGGCGCAGACGGCGGGTAACTCTGCGGAGGCAGATGGCCTATTAGCGTGGCTCGGTGGTCAGCCTCACGTAGCGGCCTCGGTGAAGCGGGCCGCCGGGGTGCGTGGCGACCTCGACCACTACGGCGCCCTCGGCTTCCTTCGGGGGCTGCTCACCGTTCTTCGCGATTCCGACTACGCAGGCCTTGTCGTCGTGTTCGATGAAGTCGAGACGTTGCAGCGCATGAGAAGCGACGTCCGAGAGAAATCGCTGAACGCTCTTCGTCAGCTCATGGACGAGATCGACGGTGGTCGATTTCCCGGGCTGTATCTGCTACTCACCGGAACACCCGCGTTTTTCGACGGGCAGCAAGGCGTCCAGCGTCTCCCGCCACTGGCACAACGACTTCAGACCGACTTCACCACCGACGCACGCTTCGACAACCCACGCGCGACACAGGTCCGCCTCACCGGGTTCACGCCCGAGTCGCTCTTGGAGCTAGGCAGCCGCGTGCGTGACATCTACGCGACCGGAGCCAAAGAGCCTGAGCGCGTCAGAAGCGTCGTCGACGACGACTACCTACGAGACCTCGCCGCCGCGGTCGGCGGGGAGCTGGGTGGGCGCACCGGAATCGCGCCGCGACTCTTCCTCAAGAAGTTGGTCTCAGACGTCCTCGACCGCGTGGACCTCTTCAAGGACTTCAACCCGCGCCGCGACTACCACCTCACAGTGAGCACCGACGAACTCACGTCGGCAGAGCGGGAGGCGCACGCACGGACTCACCGCGCCCCGGCTGGGAGCGTCGATGAAATCGAGCTGGACCTCTAGCTGATGTCGGCTGCCACTGGGCTGGACACGGCCATCGAGTACCACATCGTCAACTCGCTCGGGTGGCCTGGACTCCGCCCACTCCAGGCCGCCTCGGTGGAACCGGTCAGGTCGGGTAAGGACTGCGTCCTCGTCGCCCCGACCGCGGGGGGCAAAACCGAGGCCGCCATTTTTCCTCTGCTGTCTGAGATGGTCGAAGGAAACTGGTCCGGTACGACAATCCTCTACGTCACGCCGCTTCGCGCGCTACTCAACAACATCCACCCTCGCGTGACCACCTACTGCGCCTGGCTCGGCAGGGCGGCGGGGTTGTGGCATGGCGACATCGGGCAGTCGGAGCGTCGGCGCATGCTCGCCGACAGACCAGACATCCTGCTGACAACCCCGGAATCCATCGAGGCCATGCTCGTGTCACGACGAGTCGACCACGAACAGTTCCTGGGGTCCGTTCGGTCTGTCGTAATCGATGAACTTCACGCGTTCGCTGGATCTGACCGAGGCTGGCACTTGCTCGCCGTGCTGGAGCGAGTCGAACGGATCGCCCGACACAGGATTCAACGAGTGGGGCTTTCGGCAACTATCGGCAACCCGGAAGCGGTTGGCGCCTGGATGCAGGGTTCGACCGAGGGGCGCAGCCCGGTCGCCGTGGTGCGAGAGGACTCATCGCCGACGGTGAACCCGGAGATCACAATCGACTACGTCGGCAGCATGGACAACGCCGCCACCGTCATCTCTCGGCTGTATCGGGGTGACAAGCGACTGGTGTTCGCCGAATCACGGCGTTCCGCAGAGGAACTCGCCTTTCTACTACGCGAGCGTGACGTCCGGACGTTCGTGTCTCACTCATCGCTCTCCGCCGATGAGAGGCGGCAAAGCGAACGTGCCTTCGCCGAAGCCAAAGACACGGTCATCGTCGCGACATCGACCCTTGAGCTCGGCGTCGACATCGGGGACCTGGATCGCGTCATCCAGATCGACGCGCCGCGCACCGTCTCGTCGTTCCTGCAACGACTCGGGCGTACGGGCAGGCGACCGGGCACGAGCCGCAACACCCTGTTCCTCGCTACTAGCCTCGACGGACTACTCGACGCTGCCGCCGTACTACTCCTGTGGAAGCGAGGATTCGTCGAGAAGGTCGTCGCCCCGCCACATCCGCGCCACCTTGCTGCCCAACAACTTCTGGCGCTGGCCCTTCAAGAGGGATCGTTCGGCGCATCGGACTGGCCGCGGTGGTGGGGAGACCTTCCGCTTATGGCCGATGGAGCGGAGGTGCTCGCTTACCTGCGCGCAACAGGGTTCCTCGTTGAGGACTCCGGCTTGCTGATGATTGGTCTGCGCGCGGAGGAGGAGTTCGGCAAGCGACACTTCATGGATCTTCTCTCGACGTTCGTCGCCGATCTGGAGCTGCGGGTTATGGCTGGTATCAGGGAGATTGGCTTCGTCTCGCCGCTTGCTCTCCCGGCCCGGCCGGATCGCGAGCAGCGGCCCCTCGTCCTCGCGGGCCGAGGTTGGTTCGTCCAATACGTCGACTGGGAGCGCTTCACCGTATGGGTCGAGGAGGTCCCAACCAAGGGCGATGTGAAGTGGCCGTCCGGTGCTGTTACACAATCGTTCGAGGTTTGCCAGGCTAAACGAGAAGTGCTGCTTGGGGCGGAACCTGACGTCGAGTTGTCAAAACGCGCTCCAACTGCACTGAAGCGCCTCCGTGAAGAGCGTGCCACGGAGGTCGATAGCAGCGGTCTCGTACTGCAGAGTCGAGACGCGGGAGGTGCGCGCTTATGGACGTGGGCCGGCTTGAAGGCTAACGCTACTCTCCTCGCGGGGCTCGGCATTGGCGCGAACGGGGTGGAGAACGAGAGTGTCGCACTCCCCGAAGGCGTTACTGCAGAGGACATCACGGCTGCAGATATCAACGATGTTCCACGCGTCGACGACGAAGCTGTTTCAGGCTTGAAGTTCTCGGTAGCGCTACCGCTGGAGCTTGCCGTTAAGACGGTCGGTGAGCGGCTGGCTGATCCGCGTGGCGCCAGGAAAGTTGCCCGAGCTCGCATCGTTCGACATTACGCAGGGTGACGCGGCATACGCCGAAACCCATTGCCGCCGAAAGACCTGCAATTGCTTACGAATATCGCGCCGCGATCGAACTTCTCCTCAGACTCATGCGACTCGGGCGTCGCTCCCGTCGCGAGGTCGGCATATAGGCCGGGATTCACCTGCTGTCGGTCACCGGTGGCGGTCACGGCGGAGGTCGTGACTGTCGATGAGTTCCCTTCAGTCGTGGCGAGTACGGTCACAAGCACGTAGTCGACACTGGATCGGTCGCCCGACAGGACAATCCCTTGGCCCAGCGAACAACCGAAATCATCGTTGACGATTTCGGCGAGCACCGACACAAGGGGGTGTCCTGGCGCCAACAACTCAGGTAGGTCGGCCGCGAAGATCTGATCTTCTGAGTGCTCGAACGACACTCTCTCGTAGCGGGTCATCAGCGATGAACCAAACATCTCCCGCAGCTTCTTCGGCACATACGCAACCTGCCAGGCACTGCGTCGCTGCGCGATATCGACTGAACGCGCGTGCTACCGCCCCCTATTCACCGCGATCAGATGATGCGACACCGGCATGCCCCCGACGATCCGCTCGACGGTCTGCTCGATGAGCAGGTCCTGCCCGGTGAGCCGCGTGTAGTGCTGCTGCAGGTGCTCGCCCCACGACCGCACGATGAACGTCTCGACGAAGGTGTGCTCGCGCTCCACGCTGCGGTAGAGCCGCCACCGCGCCGCGCCGGTGCGCTGGCGGGACCGGCCCAGCACGGCCATCGCGGCCAGGAACTCCTCTTCGTGTTCGGGGTCGACGCGGTAGTCGGTCATCACCAGCACCGGGCCGTCGAGCGGTTCGGGTTCGAACAGCAGCGTCGGCTCCGGCCAGTGCGACGACGGGGTCAGGTCGAGGGCGCCGGTCTTGGCGTGCAGCGGCCACCACAGCAGCGACAGCGCGCACACCCCGAGCATCGCGACGCTGACCAGCAGGCTGGTCACCGGCGACGTCGCCCCGGCGAGGACACCCCACAGCAGCGACCCCAGGGCTTGGCCGCCCATGAAGATCAGCTGATACACCGACAGCCCGCGGGCGCGCACCCAGCCCGGCAGGCTCAGCTGCATCGAGGCGTTGAGCGTCGACAGGCACAGCAGCCAGGCCGTACCGCCGAGCACCAGCGCGGCGAGCACGATGGCGAACACGTGCACCAGCGCCAGCACCGCCGTGGCGATCGCGAACCCGGCGGCGGCCATCAACAGCAGCGTGTTCTCCTCGAACCGGGACCGCAGCCGTGACAACCCGAACGCCCCGAGGACCGCGCCCACCCCGAGTGCGCCGAGCAGCAGCCCGTACCCGGAGGCCGTCAACCCGAGCTGGCGGTCGGCGACCACCGGCAGCAGCCCCCAGAGCGCGCTGGCCGGGGCGATGAACAACGCCGTGCGCAGCAGGATGCGTCGGACGATCGGCGAGCTGCGGATGAACCGGCCCCCGGCGCTCAGCGCGGACAGCGCCCGCTCGGACGGGAAGTTGGTCTCGTTGGCGGGCCGGCGCCACCACACCAGCACGATGACGATGCCGATGAACGACACCGCGTTGAGCGCGAACACCACCGTCGGCCCCGACAGGGACACCAGCGCCCCGGCGATCGCCGGCCCGATCGCCCGCGCCCCGTTCATGCTCATACTGCCCAGCGCGGCGGCCGCCGGAATCTGCGCCGGCGGAACAAGATCAGGCTGGATGGCCTGCCATGCCGGCGCGGTCAGCGCCTGCCCGCAGCCGATGACGAACAGCAGCAGCAACAGCACCGTCGGCGTGGTCAGTCCCGCTCCGGTCAGCACGGCGAGCAGCCCCACCGACGCGGCCATCGCACCTTGGGTGGCGATCAGCAGCCGGCGCCGGTCGATCAGGTCGGCCAGCACGCCGGACGGCAGCGCCAGCAGCATCACCGGCAGCGTCGTCGCGGTCTGCACGAGCGGCACCAGCACCGCCGCCCGCGGATCGTCGACCAGCATCCACTGCGCACCTACGGTCTGCATCCAGGTGCCCAGGTTGGAGACGAACTGCGCGATCCACAGCGCGCGGAACACTGGGGACTGCAGCGGCGCCCACGTCGACACGGGCTGGGTGGTGGTCATGGTCTTCCCGCGAACAACGTCACCCGGTCAATCTATCGACCTCGTGGCCTGCGGACGCGGGGCCAAGCGCCGCGGTGAGCCCCGTTCTCCGTCGGCGCTGTGGGCGACATCGACGCAGGGGCTGCCAGCACGCCGACGTGCCGCCGACGCGCAGCCGTGGAGTCGATGTCGCGACGACAGGGGAGACCTGCACACCACCAGGTGAGTCGGCAGAATGATCCGGTGCCGGAATTTCGCGACGCCGATGGAGTGACGTGGCGGGTGCGTCGCGCCCAGTGGCCACTGCTGGACGCCCTCGACATGGCCTCCTGGGGCAGCAGCACCTTCGGCGTGGTGATGTTCCTCCTCGCGCTGCCCCTGCTGGCTGCCTGGCCGATCTGGCTGCTCGCCAAGCTGTGCGGCGTGCCGTGGAAGGTGGTCACCGAACGCGACGGTGACGAGGTCGCCCGCGAGAAGGTCAAGGGGTGGCGGGCTTCCGGCCGGCGGATCCAGGAGATCGTCGCCGAGAAGAAGGCCGCTGCCGCGGGTGACGACGTCGGTTTCGAGCTGCGGGAGACCACCGGCACCGAGTTGGGCGACAGCTAGCAGGACGTCCGTTCAGGTTGCGCTGGCGGCGCCGGTTGTGGCGATTTCGCCGCGGTGGCTGCAGTGTCGATGCTTGCCGATACCATCCCAGGGACGGAGGGGAGGACGTCGGATGACCATCACTGTCGCCGAGACGCCGCGGCTGGCCAACGGCGCCGAGCGCAAGGTATGGCAGGCGCTGATCGACCAGCTCGAGCCCGGTGACCTCGTCATCCCCGGCAAGCGCGTCACCGACCACCTCAAGGACCACGAGGTCGACTTCTTCGTCGCCATCGAAGGCGCGGGCATCATCTGCGTCGAGGTCAAGGGCGGCGAGGTGTGGCACGACGGCGAGACGTGGTGGATCAAGCGCCGCGGCCACGAGCACAAGATGGACCCGGTCCGCCAAGCCCGCGAAGCCTGCTACGCGCTGCGCGACTTCGTCGAGAAGGACCCGCGCTGGAGCCAGGGCCGGCTGCGCTGGGACCACGTCGTCGTGCTGCCCAACACCGACCTGGCTGACGACTTCGCGCTGCCGGACTGCCCGCGCTGGAAGGTGATCGACCGCGCCGAGCTACCCGACATCGTCGCCAAGCTGCGCGAGGTGCTGCTCGGCCAGGAACTGGACCGGCCCCTGCTGACCCGCGACGGCATCGAGCAGCTGGCCGACGCGCTGAGCGGTCGTGGCCTGCCGCAGCGCAGCATCGTCGCCCGAGCCCTCGAAAACGAAGACGCCGCAGACATTCTCACCGAGCACCAGTCGGTCATCCTCGATGCGATCAAACTGCTGAACCGTGTCGAAATCCGCGGTGGCGCCGGCAGCGGCAAGACCTTCCTGGCGATGGAGCAGGCCCGCCGGCTCACCCGCGACGGCAAGCGGGTGGCGCTGGTCTGCTACTCGCACGGCCTGGCGTCCTACCTCGAGCGCATCACCGCAACCTGGAACCGCCGTCAGCAACCCGCCTACGTCGGGGAGTTCCACGACCTCGGCAAGAAGTGGGGTGCACCCGAAGGCCCCGACGAGTCGCTGCGCACCGACGCGACGGTGCAGTTCTGGGAGCAAGACCTGCCCGCCCAGATGGCCGATCTGGCAGCGGGATTGGAGCCGGGGCACCGCTTCGACGCGATCGTCGTCGACGAGGCGCAGGACTTCGCCGACGCGTGGTGGGATCCGCTGCTGGCCGCGCTGGCCGACGAGGAGACCGGTGCGATCTACGTGTTCACCGACGAGGGGCAGCGGGTGTTCAACCGGTACGGCTCACCGCCGGTACCTCTGGTGCCGTTGATCCTCGACCACAACCTGCGCAACACCCGCCAGATCGCGAATGCGTTCCAGCCGTTGGTGGATCACCCGATGCGCTTCCTCGGCGGCGAGGGACCCGCGGTGCGGTACGTCGCCTGCTCACGGGACGACGCGATGAACGTCGGCGACGACGAAGTCGAGCGCCTCCTCGACGACGGGTGGCGCCCAGAAGACCTCGCGTTGTTGACCACCGGCAGCCGCCACCCCGAACAGCGCGAACGTCAGGCGGCCGGCAGCTCGGCCTACTGGGACAGCTTCTGGGATGCCGAGCAAGTGTTCTACGGCCACGTCCTCGGCTTCAAGGGTCTCGAGCGGCGTGCGGTGGTGCTGGTCGTCAACGAGGAATCGGCGTTCGACCGGTCCCGGGAACGGCTCTACGTCGGGCTGTCGCGGGCCCGCGACCAACTCGTCGTCTGTGGTGATCCGGAATTTATCCGGGAGGTCGGGGGACCGGATCTGGCGCGGCGGCTGAATATTCCAAGCTGACGCGAGTATCCGTTGTCCTGTACCACGTCAAGGCGACAGCTGGACTCCCAACATCCCTGCATCGGTTGGGTGTCACTGGGCAATAGACTGGGGCGGTGAGCGCGCTGGACGCCTTCCTGGCGATATGGACAAAAGCGCGCAGCACCTTCGGATCGGGCGTTCCGCAAACGGGCGACGCGTTCGATCACAGCAGACAGCTGCAGGAGCTACAGGCGGCAGTTCGCACGGCGGCGCCTGGCGCGGTCTGGTCGGGCGGCGCCGCGACCGCCTACGACAGAAAGAACGACGACCACGCCCGACTGCTCGGCCAGTTGGCGACGCTGGACCAGCAACTCAGTGCGCGCGTGTCAGAGTCAGCCGAAGTGGTATCGGTCGGTAAGCAACAGTTGACTTCGATCCGCAACTGGGTCATCGCCGCAGCGCAGTCAGTGCCGGAGGGCCCCAACCGGGAGCAGCTCCTGGTGCCGATTGTGCAGGAGGGCCTGACCTGGCTCAGCGAAGTCGTCGCGATGTCCAACAGTGAACTCAATGCGATTGGCGGCAAGATCCAACGGCTCGGCAACCAGTACGCCACGCTCGGCACCGAACGCCAGGCGGGGGTGGTGCAAGCCGTCGACTTCAAGCAAGCTCCTCCCGGACAGGATGATGACCCGACAACCCGGCGTCAGAATGAGTCCGACGCGTTCGAAGAAGTCTTTGGTCGCGAGCCATCGTCAGCGATCGATTGGCAAACAGCCGCTGCTCTTGATCCGCACAGTTATCATCCCGACACCGATGGCGTGGCCCCTGAGATACGAGTGGCGAAGATCGAACCCGTGCCGGGTCAGGGAGTCGTTCGTGTGGGCCAATGGATCGAGCAGCGCGACGTCATCAGCGGGCCTTGGAAGCGTGACTTCGGAAACACCAGGGTGGCAGATCCGGGCTTCGATCCGGCGGACACGAAGGTGACGACGTATATCGACTACGAGAACGGTCTGGTTGTCATGCGCCAGAACCCCTCTGTCGAACTTGCGCCCGACGGCGGACCCGGGCAGGTGAAAGTTGGCGTACCGGACGCGGAGGTCCAGCAGACCAGCGATGGCGCGGTCCGCATCAAGTACGAGGCTGCCAATCCGTTTGCCCCGGGCATTGCTCAGGATCCACCGTGGCCGCTCGAAAACAACCCGTGGACTGTCAATGGCGATCTGGTCTTCACGCCGACGGCCGAGGGAGTCAAAGTCGACGGGACGCGCACCGATTACCCCTCCATGGAGGTGTATCAGGATCTCCCAAACGGTTCGACGCGAACAGTGCTCATTGATCCGGCCATCGCCGGCAACTCCACCGGGCCTATGGTGAACCTGCCTCAGCATCACGAAGTCGGTTCAGGTGGAAGCGCATTCGCACCGTTCGATACCGGCGGCTGGAATCCTGATTACGACGTTCGGGTACCACTACCGGTAACAGAGTTCGGGCCCACCGATAGCGCCCCGAGCGTCCCACCGACCCCGTTGCCTCCGGGCGTGACTCAAGTCTGATGAGGAGACCAGTATGACGACATCGACACACCTCGACGGCCTGGACTCGCGCGCCTGGGCGACGGCGACATGGTCGGCGCCCCTGGTCGCCCAGCTCATCCTCGCGCTCCTGATCGCGTCAGCGTGGCTGCTCGGGAAATGGTTTCCTGGTCCCGCTGTGCCACTGTTTGCAGCCAGTGCCGCCGGCGTCTTCGTGCTCTGCGCCGTCGCGACGTTCGTCTTGATCAGATCGACGTCGTCGCGGGCGCGCGGGATGGCGCTGAGCGTGGCGGGGTCCTATGTCGTCGTGCTCGTCGGCGCGACGGTCTACGGAATCTGGATGCTCCAATGGTGAACGACGCGCGGCCGCAACGGGTCAGCTACGGGCCAGCCACCTTCGTGGCCGCGCTCGTCAACATCCTGATCGTCGAAGTCGCCCTGTGGCTGACCGTGCCGTGGATCGTGCTGGCGGTCTTCGTGGTTCCTGTGCTTGTCGTCGACGTCGTTGTGGCCGCGATCCTGACGTCGCGTAGCGGAACGCTGGCGCAGGTCGGCCGGGGGATGCTGATCGGATTAATTGCGGCGCCAGCCACATTGGTCGTGTTCCTGCCGGGCTTCTTCCTCGCGCAAGCGCTCGGCCTGGTCTGACTCAGCGCAGCGCAGCCACCACGAACATCACGACGACGAAGACGACCTCGAACACCACGACGCCCATCGCCGCGATGAGTGCACCCTTCGCAAACGCACGATGCCGCTTGACGGGGACGACCGCGGCCACACCGGCGACGAGTGCCGGAAAGACAGGTGCGAACGGCCAGTAGACGCCGAACGTCAATGAGACCGAGGCGAAGCCAGCGAAGAATCCCGCCAACAGCGCGCCAGGACGCGCCACGGTTCCCTGACTCGTCACAGTGACGTCCCCACGTCTGCGGCCACCCCGGCCGCGACGAACGCCGCCACCGGCACCACCCCGGTCAGCGGAGCCAAGATCAGCCCGACGCCCCAGCTGCTGCCCGACGTGAATCTCGAGAGGAGCGCACCTGCTGCCAGGAGCGCCACCGCCGCGACCCCGACGGCCGTCCATGCCGCAGTGGCGCCGTCGGACGCGAGCAGGGTGTAGAGGGCAACCGCCCAGAACGTCCCACCCGCAAACGCCCCAATGACCGTGGCCCGGGTCCAGTTCGTCGTCGGAATGCCAGCGTCGCTCCCCGCCATGCTTTTCATTGTGGACCCTGCCCGTGGCCCCCGAGCGCGGCAATCGCGCGCGACAGCACCTCGGCCACCGTGGCGCGAACTGCGAGCCGGATGGCGCGAATTGTGAGCCGAGCAGCGCGGTCGCCGACGTATGGTCGTTTCAGCTACCCCGTCGCCCCACACAGAGGAACACCATGAGCTGGTCCACGAAAGACATCCCCGACCTGCACGGCAAGACCGCCGTCGTCACCGGCGCCAACGGCGGGCTGGGCCTGGCCTCGGCCAAGGCGCTCGCCGGTCACGGCGCCCACGTCGTCATGGCGGCCCGCAACCAGACCAAGGCCGCGAGCGCGCGCGACGAGATCCTGGCCGCGCACCCCGACGCGTCACTGGAGATCGTCGAACTCGACCTCGGCTCGCTCGCCTCGGTGAAGTCCGCTGCTGACGCCATCGCCGCCAAGCACACGCGCATCGACATCCTGATGTGCAACGCCGGCGTGATGGCGATGCCGCAGGGCACCACCGAGGACGGCTTCGACACCCAGATGGGCACCAATGTGCTTGGCCACTGGGCGCTGCTGTCGCACCTGCTGCCCATCGTCGTCGCCACCCCGGGGGCGCGCGTCGTCACGCTGTCGAGCACCGCCCAGCACATGGGCCGGGCCATCGACCCCGACGATCCGCACCTGCGCCGTAACTTCGATGCGTGGCGCATGTACGGCAACACCAAGCTCGCGATGCGCCACCTCGCCGTCGGGTTGCAGGAGCAGTTCGAGCGGGCCGGGGTCGACGCCAAGGCGCTCTCCGCGCAACCGGGACTGACCAATTCCGACCTGCAGACCACCACCCACTCCGAGGGCGGTGCTGGGCCGATGGGCGCCTTCTTCGAGTGGCAGACCAAGACGATGGGCATGTCGACCGAACGCGGCGCGCTGAGCCAGCTGCGCGCGGCCACCGACCCGAAGGCGCCTGGCGGCGGCTTCTACGGCCCGCTGTTCGGCACCAACGGCCCGCCGGTGCGCAAGCCGCTCGTCCGTCCCGGCAGCGACGCCGCGGTCAAATCGCTGTGGCAGGTCGCCGAACGGGAGACCGGTTTGAAGGTCGATGTTGCTGCGGCACTTGCCACGTCGTGAGCACAGCGCCGTATCGGCTGTCGATGCCGTTGGTGCGGGTGGTCCTCGCCGACCTCGGCATCCGGCCGGCCGATGTGCTGCGGGTGGCGGGTCTGCCCGCTGACCTGTTCACCCGCGACGAGGCGCTGCTGCCGCCGCGGCAGTACTACGCCCTGTTCGAGGCGCTGGATCAGCTGGTCGGCGACCAAGACCTCGCGGTGGCGATCGCCGACAAGCTGAGCCCCGAGGTCTTCGACCCGCCGATCTTCGCCGCGCTGTGCAGCCCGAACTTGCAGGTCGCCGCCGAACGGATCGCCGTGCACAAGCGACTACTCGGCCCGCTGAGGCTGCGCGTCACCACCGACGCCGACGGCCTGGACATCGAGATCATCTGGCCGGCAGGCGATCCGGTGCCAGCGGTGCTGTCCAGGTTCGAGGCGGTGTTCTGGGTCGCCCTGGCCCGCCTCGGGACCCGTACCCTCGTCGTTCCCCAGCGCGTCGTCTTGCCCAGTCCGACACCACAGGTCGAGGCGCTCGAAACGTGGTGCCGCGCCCGCATCGAGCGCGGTGACGCTACCCTCGTGCGGTTCTCGATTCTCGACGCCCACCGGCCGTTCCTCACCGCGAACGCCGGCATGTGGGAGTTCTTCGAACCCGAGCTGCGGCGTCGTCTCAACGACCTGGGCGACGACGCATCGCTGGGCGCCAAGGTCCGCGCCGCGCTGATCGAACTGCTGCCCGCGGGCTCCGGAACGACTCAGGGCGTCGCCAAGCATCTCGGTATCAGCACCCGCACGCTGCAGCGCCGCCTCGGCGAGGAAGGGATGACGTTCCAGAAGGTTCTCGCCGACCTGCGTGAGGAACTGGCCCATCACTACCTGACGCAGTCCAGCCTGTCGCTGACCGAGATCGCGTTCCTGCTCGGCTACGACAACGCCAACTCGTTCCACCGTGCATTCAACCAGTGGACGGGACGCACCCCGCTGGGAGTCCGGGAGGCCGCGGGCTGAGGCCCGACCAACCTCTCCCGGTGACTCTGGGGCACGCCCGGAAACACCGGTGAGACCTGTCGCTGCGCGCGGGTAACGTCCCAGCCATGAACGAGGCACGCAAGCGTCGCAAAGCCAAGCAGGCGCGCCGCGATGCGCAGCGAAGAACGCAGGTGCGGCAGCCGCAGAAAGAAGCTCCGTGGTTCGACGAGACGCCGTTGACTGACGTGCCCATCTCGGGCGAAACGCCCCCGGACGAGACGCCGCTGTTGGACGAAGTGCGGCAGGCGCTGGATTCTCATCCGCTCGAATTGCTCGGCATCGTGAGTATGCTCATCGAGGCCACCAAACCCCACCCCTTCGCGTATTTACCGGGGCGTCCCCAGCGGGAGACGGTTGACCTGTCCCGACTGGTGGACAGCTTCGTCGACGTCCACACCGGCGAGACGACCGTGCTGCTCGCTGTGCTCGGTGAACTCCTCGACGACCCCGACATGCGACAACGCTGCCGGCACGAAGTCGCGGCTCGACGACACAGCCTGCCCCCGTGGATCTCCGGCCTCGCCGACATCGACGTTTACCGGACGGTGCGGAGGACGCATGTACTCGGTGACGATGACGAGATCATCCTCGGCGCCAGACTCTCGACCGGCGAGGAATTGACCTGCGCCGCGCTCATCGACCACCACACGTTCTCCGTCGTCAAAGACGCGTTCGTGCTACCGGATTCGATCGAGACAGTCGTCCGGGTGGCGCAAGAACGCAACACCGACCCCGACACCAGCCTGGTGGACATGGACCCTGCCGACGCGCGGGCATGGCTCGAGCACGGACTGTCACAACACCCCGTGTTCACCGGTCAATCTGAGACGTGGCCGGGTTGCCGGCCACTTCTGCACTGGCTGACTCGTCACCTGCCCACCGGCGGGACGCCGTACGAGTCACCGGAGTGGGATTCCGATGACCTCAGCGAATTGTGTGACGATTTCTTCGCCTCCGCGCACGGCGACCGGTTCACCCGCCGGAGGCACGGGCGGTTGCTCGAAGGACTGCTCAGCGAGGGCGACCCGCTGCGGTGGAGTGTGTCCAAGATCGAGCACCTGTTCCGCGACGGCCTCCGCGAGAGCGACGAACCACTCGCGGTGATACTCGAAACCCCTCAGATGCTCAAGTCCTTCATCCCGTTCGCGCACGCCCGCAGTGGAATACGTGACGAACTCACCGATGAAGCACTCGCCGCGATCGACGCGATGGCCACCTCCAGAGACTGACGCCAGCCCCTCAGCGCGCCGTGATCTGGTGCGCCACCTCGCCGTAACGCTCGAGCCTGTCGAGGTCAGCCAGCGCGTTGTACAACACGATGCGCTCGGCCACCCCGCCGTACTTGGTGATCAGCGCATCGGCCAACTCGTCCCACGACGACTCCGTGGCGAACATCGCGATGTGCTCGTCGGTGATCTGCGCGGCCATGCCCGCGTAGTCGCCGGCCTTCTGCTTTTCCCGGATCCGCGCCGTCGTGCCCTCGAACCCGGCCTCGTCCCAGATGAACGCGTAGTTCGGGGTGCTGCCGTAGAAGCTCATGCTGGCCCGCACCAGCTCCCGCTCGCGGTCACGCTCCTCGTCGGTGTCGCCGACGATCGTCATCACCGGCACGATCACCGCCACGTCAGACGCCGACCGGCCCGACTTCTCCGCTCCCTCAGCGCGATTCGGTAGCACATGGCGTGTGATGTAGCCCGGCTCGCCCAGCGGGTGCACGTGGATGCCGTCGGCCACCTCGCCGGCCATCCGCAACATCCACGGGTTCACCGCGGCGATGTCGACCCTCGGGTCAGGTGCGTCGATCGGTCCCGGGCTCCACTGCGGGGTGATGAAGTCCAGGCTGTAGAAGTCGCCGTGATGATCCAGCGTGCCGGTCCGGAACGCCGCGAAGCACGCCTTGACCGCCTGCACGTAGTCTCGCAGCCGCGGGCCGGGGCGCTCGAACTCCGCGCCGTAGCGCCGCACCACATGTGTCCGCACCTGGGTGCCCAGCCCGAGCCGGAAGTTCCCGCCGGTGGCCTCCTGCAGCTCCCACGCCGCCGCGGCCGTCACGAACGGGCTGCGCGGAAACGCCACCGCCACACCCGTCGACAACTCCAAGCCCGGCGCCGCCTGCGCCGCCACCGCCGCGTTCAGGTAGGCGGTGCGCCCCGTCTCGGTGAACAACATCCCGGAGAAGTGCGCGGCCTGCGCGCGCTGCGCCAGGTCACCGATCTGCCGCAGCGGTTGGGGAGTGGTCATCACGTCGACGTGCATGGCCGAACCCTACGACAGGCGCCGCTGCGGCACAGTGGACTTGCACACCCCCACAACGAGGAGCCGCCGTGACGATCCAGCGCATCAACCCGCCCCAGCTGTTCGACTCCAAGCCCAACGGCCATTCGCAGGGCACGATCGTCAAATCCGGCAAGCTGGCCTTCTTTTCCGGACAGGTCGCGTGGAGTCCGCAGCACACCACGCCGCCGGACTCGCTGGCCGAGCAGACGCAGATCGTCACCGCGAACCTGCAGGTGTGCCTCGACTCGGTCGGCGCGACGCGCGACGACATCGTGATGGCGCGGGTCTACATCGTCGACCTGACACCGGACCGACTCACCGAGGCGTTCCCGGCGCTGCTCGAGTTCTTCGGCGACGCGTACCCCAGCCTCACCGGCATCGGGGTGCAGGCGCTCGCGGGCCCGGAACTGCACATCGAGATCGAGATGGTGGTGCGGGTGCCCGGCTGACCGCCCACCGACCAACCGACTATTGCTACAGTGCCACACGAGATCGTCGGGAATCCGGTGAGAATCCGGGACTGACGCGCAACGGTATGGGCCTCGCGGCCTGAGTCCGACCGCCGGTGATCTCGTCACACGCCGGGTGGCTCCGCGAATGAGCCTGACACCGAAGGAAGTGCGCCGTGCGCTGCCTCGCCACGCTGTTGGTCCTCCTGCTCACCGTTGTCGGCTGTGGAAGCGTCGCCGACCCGCCACCGTCCGCTGCCGGGGAACCCGGCGACACGGGATACCCGCTCGCGGTGCAGAACTGCGGTCGTGACGTGGTCGTCGAGTCACCCCCGCAGCGGGCGGTGTCTCTGAACCAGAGTTCCACCGAGATCCTGCTGTCGCTGGGACTGGCCGACCGCATGGTCGGCACTGCCACGTGGACCGACCCGGTGCGCGCGGACCTGGCCGCCGCCAACGAGACCGTCCCGCGACTGGCCGACAACAAACCGTCACTGGAAACCGTCCTCGGCGCCGACCCCGACCTGGTCACCGCCTCGTTCGTCGGCACCCTCGGATCCGGGGGAGTGGCCGAGCGTGAGCAGTTCCACCAGCTCGGCGTCCCCACATATCTGGCGCCCAGCGACTGCGAAGGCAAAGTGGTCACCATCGAGGACGGGGCGCGCACGCAACCGCTCACCATGGATCTGATCTATCGGGAGATCATCGACCTGGCAACAATTTTCGATGTCCCCCAGCGTGGTGACGACCTGGTCGCCGGCCTCCAGCAGCGCCTGGACGCCGTCAACCCCGCCGAATCCGGCGTCACCGCCGCGTTCTGGTTCTCCGACATCCGCACGCCGTACCTGGCCGGATGCTGCGGATCGCCGGGCATCATCGCCGCCGAGACCGGCCTGCGCAACGTCTTCGACGACACCAACGACGAATGGCCGCAGGTCAGCTGGGAGACGGTCGCCGACCGCGACCCCGACGTTCTGGTGCTGGCCGACCTGAGTCGCCGCACCATCGACGGTGACGCACTGGAGTCGAAAATCGACTTCCTGGAATCGAATCCGGTCACCAGCCAGCTCAGTGCGGTCCGGGCGCAGCGCTACATCGTCGTCAACGGTGCCGACCTGAATCCGTCGATCCGCACCGTCGACGGCGTCGAGAAGGTCGCCGACGGGCTCAGTGAGTTCGGGCTCGCGTCCCCGCGGTGAGGCGCACGTCGTCACTGTTGCCCCTGCTGTGGGGTCTGAGCGGCGTGGCGTTGGTGCTCTCGGCGGCGGCGGCCATCACCATCGGCCCGGCAGCGATCTCGGTGCCCGACGTCTACGCCGTCGTCGTCCACCACCTCGGCGGCCCGGACTCGGGAGTGTCACCGCTGCAGGACGGTGTCGTGTGGCAGCTGCGACTGCCCCGCGCCGTGCTGGCCGCGTTGTGCGGTGCCGGGCTGGCGTTGTGCGGCGCGATCCTGCAGTCGTTGTTGCGCAACCCCCTGGCGGATCCGTTCGTGCTCGGCGTGTCCTCCGGTGCGTCGACCGGCGCGGTCCTGGTCGCGGTGCTCGGTGTCGGCGGCGGAGTGCTGACGCTGTCCGGCGGCGCGTTCCTGGGCGCGGTGGTGTCGTTCGGGTTGGTGCTGACGTTGGCGTACTTCGCCGGCGGCGGCACCGACCGCGTCGTCCTCGCCGGTGTCGCAGGCACCCAACTGTTCTCGGCGTTGACGTCGTTCGTGGTGTTGTCGTCGGCCAACGCCGAGCAGACCCGCGGGGTGCTGTTCTGGTTACTCGGATCGCTGTCCGGTGCGTCGTGGACGGACGTGCAGCTGTGCGCGGCGGTGGTGGGCCTCGGCCTGGTGTGCTGTCTGCTGATGGCGCCGACGATGGACGCCTTCGCGTTCGGGCAGGACACCGCGGCCACGCTGGGGGTGTCGGTGCAGCGCACCCGCGCCATGCTGCTGGTGCTGACCGCGCTGATGACCGCGACCGTGGTGGCCGCGGCCGGCGCGATCGGCTTCGTCGGCCTGGTCCTCCCGCACGCCGCCCGCTTCCTGGTCGGCCCGAACCATGTGCGGCTGCTGCCCACCGTGGCGCTGCTGGGGGCCATCTTCATGGTGTGGGTGGACGCCGCCGCCCGCACCGTGTTCGAGCCGCAGGAGCTGCCCACCGGCGTCGTCACCGCGCTTGTCGGGGTGCCCGCGTTCGGCGTCCTGCTGTTCCGGCGTCGAGCGGTCACGCCGTGACGCTCCGGGCCGTCGACGTGAGCTGGCGCCGTTCGGGCAAGACCGTGCTCGACGGTGTCAGCCTGCATCCTCGGCCGGGATCGGTCGTCGGACTGTTGGGGCCCAACGGATCCGGCAAGTCATCACTGCTGCGGTTGTTGGCCGGACTGGACCGCCCCGACTCCGGGCACGTCGAACTGCACGGCCGCCCGCTGACCGCCGTCACGCGCAGGGAGCTGGCCTGCTCCGTGGCCATGGTGGGCCAGCACGCCGACACCGAACTGGACATCCGGGTCATCGACGTGGTGCGGCTCGGTCGGCTGCCGCACCGCCGGCTGTTCGCCGCCGACCTCGACGCCGCCACCGACGTGGGCGAGGCGCTGGCGGCGACCGGCCTGTCTGAGATGGGACAACGGTTGTGGCACAGTCTGTCCGGAGGTGAGCGCCAGCGCGTCCAAATCGCTCGCGCTCTGGCGCAACACCCGAGCGAGTTGCTGCTCGACGAGCCGACCAACCACCTCGACATCGCCCACCAGCTCGAGATCCTGGCCCTGGTGCGTCGCCTCGATGTCACCGCGGTCGTGGCGCTCCACGACCTGAATCTGGCCGCGATGTTCTGCGACGAACTGGTGGTGCTGACCGCCGGCCGTGTGGTCGCCGCAGGTACCCCGCAGGAGGTACTCACCGAGGACGTGATCGCGCAGGTCTACGGAGTGCGCTGCCGGGTCGCCGTCGACGACGGCCGACCGGTCATCCGTTACGACGCACCCTTGACCAGGGAGGCGGTCAGCGAGCGTCATGAGGGATCGGCCGGGAGACCCGACGGCCTGGCATGCCCGCGGGCTAGGTCCGGCTGATCGCCGCCAACCGTTTGAACACCCGCGAGCGCAGCCGCTCGTCGAAGTCGATGTCCAGCACGACGGCGCCCAGGTGCACGGTTCCGCTGGCATGCTCGAAGATCCGCGGGAGGGACTCGATGATCTCGACGTATTCGGTGATGAACTCGCGGTAGCTCTGCAGCGGAGTGTCCAGCAGCCGGGCGCAGTCGGCGAGCACATCGGCGTACTGCGAGGGTGGTGCGAGCTCGCGGCATCGCTCGGAAATGTCCAGCAGCCTGTCGTGATAGTCCATCAACCGGTTGGCGATGTGCTTGATGGCCGCCGGGTCGGCGCCGGATTGGTCGTGGGGTTCGCCGAAGGCGGCCATGAACGCCGGCGCCGCCGTGAAACTCTCCAGCTGCTGTGCCGTCAGCAGCATGTCGTCGATGAGCCCGTACAGACGGCTCGCCAGGTCCGGGCCGCTGAACACCGGGATGGTGTGCGCCGGCGTGAAACCGAGTTCACTGTCGCGCAGCCGGGGCAGCAGCGGAGCCTGGCGCTGAAGCAGCACCGAGGCGAACAGCGCCTGCTCCCAGCAGGGCGGCTTGTCCCGCACCAGCACGGCAATCTCACCGTCGGTGCGGGCGATCGCGGCGAGTGGCCGGCCGTCGTCGTCCTCGTCCGGTGAGAGGGCCCGCATCGCCCCGGCGCCGTCGGGTCCGTAGACGGCGCGGCTGTCACCCGACAGCATCCACCGGTGCTGCCGGTCGGCCCGTCGCCGCAACGCGAATTCCTCCTCTTCGGCGAGTTCCCGTCGTTCCTCGAGGTGACGCGCCAGCGCCCGCCCCGCGAAGAACAACCCGACCAGCGCGGCGGCCGCGACGAACCACCAGATGTACTTGACCACCAGGCTGATGCCCAGCAGCACCAGGAACACGGCGACGAAACCGCCGCCGTCCGAGCCTCCCCGCCCCGCCATGCGCACACCGTACGAGTGGCCACCGACATCCAGACTGCGCTGAGTGCGCCCGACCGCGCGGGTGCTACACAAGTGCTACGCTCGTCGCATGACGGAGGTGGCGTCCCGCGAACTGCGAAACGGAACGGCTGGTTTACTCCGGCGTGTGCAGGCAGGTGAGGAGATCACCGTGACGGTGAACGGCCAACCCGTCGCCCGGCTCACGGCCTACGAACCTCCACGACGCCGCTGGCTGACCCGAGAACAATTGCTGTTGCGCATGTCTCGCGCGCAGGCCGATCCCGGATTGCGTGCCGACCTCGCGGCACTCGCCGGCGACGACACCGACGATCTGGGCCCGCTGCCGTGACCGCGGCCGGCGTGCTGGACACGTCGGTGTTCATTGCCAGCGAAAGCGGACGGCAGCTGCGCGGCGAACTGATCCCGGACGAGGTCGCGACCACCGTCATCACCCTGGCCGAACTCAACACCGGCGTACTGGCGGCCACATCGGCGGACATTCGGGCCCAACGATTGGCGACACTCGACGCCGTCGCCGACATCACCGCGCTCCCCGTCGACGAGGACGCAGCCCGGATGTGGGCGCGCCTGCGGGTTCATCTCGCGGAGAGCGGTCGTCGGGTGCGGATCAACGACCTGTGGATCGCCGCGATCGCGGCATCGCGCGGGCTGCCCGTCGTCACCCAGGACGGCGACTTCGACGCTCTCGACGGTGTTGCCGGGCTGACCATCATTCGTGTCTGAAGGCGTTGGTACTGCGCTGAGTGCGCCCGTTACTTGAACTTCTTCGCACTGAGTCCAGTCTCAACGTCCGATCGCCGTGCCAGGATGACGGGCATGACCGTCGTCTTCGTCCATGGCAACCCGGAAACCTCGGCGATCTGGGGACCGCTCGTCGCGGCACTCGGCCGCGATGACGTCGTGCTGCTCTCGCCGCCCGGCTTCGGCGCCCCGCTACCCGAGGGGTTCGGCGCCACCTATCTGGAGTACCGCGACTGGCTCGAAACCGAGCTGGAGAAGATCGACGGCCCCATCGACCTGGTCGGGCACGACTGGGGCGGTGGGCACGTCGTCAACGTCGTCATGCATCGCCCGGAACTGGTGCGCAGCTGGGCCAGCGACGTCGTCGGGCTGTTCGACCCCGACTACGTGTGGCACGACATGGCCCAGGTGTGGCAGACGCCCGGCGCGGGTGAGGAGATGCTGCAGAACATGATGGGCGGGGGAGTGGAGGCCCGCACCGAGCTGATGGTCTCGCTCGGCATTCCGGCCGACATCGGGGCGGCGATCGCCGAACACCAGAACGACGACATGATGGCCGCGATCCTGGCGCTCTACCGGTCGGCCGCCCAGCCCGCGATGGCCGAAGCCGGCCGCGACCTGGAGCGCGCGCAGGCGCGGCCCGGTCTGGCGCTGCTCGCCACCGACGACCCCTACATCGGCGCCAGCGACACCCGTCACCGGGCCGCCGAACGCGCCGGGGCGCGCACCGCGGTGCTGGAAGGTCTGGGCCACTGGTGGATGGTCGAGGACCCGCAGCGCGGCGCGGCAGCCCTGACGGAGTTCTGGGACTCCCTCTAGGCGTTGAGACTGCGCTGGCTGCGGGAGTTACTCGCACTTCTCCGCGCTGGTTGCGGTCTCAACGCTATTTCAGCGGGTCGGTCGTGAACGGGTTGTGTTCGGCGAGCAGCTTTTCCATCCGCACCTCGTCGAGCCGGACGCGAATCGTGGCCGCTTCCTGCTGATCGCGGATCACCTTCGCCAGCGTGAACGAGCTCGTGACGAGGAAGACCGCGCTCATGGCGAGGAACAGCCGCGGCCAGATGTCGAGCGGC
>MDTC01001533.1_pt1 | contig 53590 bp, 49 predicted proteins | sample 811181 | NCBI WGS metagenome assembly MDTC01 (sample SAMN05326644, study PRJNA326480) | marine metagenome | isolation source: seawater | place: Pacific Ocean: North | collected 2011 | reverse complement strand
CCAAAAAGCGAAAAGCTGGGGGGCGCCATGCCGGCCCGGGGGATAAGTTCCCCCAGGAGGCATATGGCTTATCGGCATTAAAAGCCGTTTATAAAAAAAATCCGTTTTAAACTGTGGGACGGCAGTGGCCATGATGGCAGCCCTTTTTTTTAATAAATCATCCTTATCCAATAATATCCTCCGACTGCAGTCGTTTTACACCCGCTTCCGTCATCATCTTCCAGGCATTTTGCAGCGAGCCGTTCAAATCAATGGCACGGCAGGCATCTTCGATCACGGCCGTTTTAAATCCGGCTTTGGCTGCGTCAACAGCGGTCCAGGCGACACAGAAGTCGGTTGCCAGCCCAACGATGTATACATTTTTAATACCGCGTTCACGTAAGTAGCCGACTAAGCCTGTTGGGGTTTTATGGTCTGCTTCGTAAAAAGCGGAGTAGCTGTCGATGTGCTGATGGAAGCCTTTGCGGATGATCATTTCAGCGTGAGGAATATCGAGCCCGGCTACCAGGCTGGCATCGTCGGTACCCTGTACGCAATGATCCGGCCACAGCACCTGAGTGCCATAACTCAGCTCGGTGGTCTCGAACGGCTTTTTGCCGTCGTACGTGGAGGCAAAAGACGCGTGTTCTTTGGTGTGCCAGTCCTGGGTCATTACCACATTAAGAAACTGTGTACTCAGCTGATTAATGACAGGTACGACTTCTGCACCGTTCTTCACCGGCAGGGTACCGCCATCAATGAAGCAATTCTGTACATCGACAACGATCAGTGCACTTTTTTCGTCCTTTGTTGCCATGGCGGCCAGCGCGTTAACGGTAGAGGAGGACAGCGCCAGACCGGCGGCCCCCTGCAGCAGGTAACGCAGAGACTGGCGGCGGGGAATACCTTTCATAACAAGCTCCTGATTCTGATAAATCAAACATCAGTGAGGGATGAGCAATGCATGTGCCAGCCGCTGTAACGGAAGCTTTGGCGCAAAAGATCCGGGCTTAAGCCGGTTGTTCCAATAAGCGTATAAATATCTCCCTGTGGGTATGGAGGAAGGTGGGCATCAGGTCTATTGTGCTGGTTATACCAACCCTCATTTTTACGACGGTAATACGCTATGAACAGCAGCTATCCTTCTTCTTATTACGCGGCGTCAGCAAACCGCAAAACAGCGCGCCCGGCTCTGGCAGAGTCGCTGGAAGCGGATGTCTGTGTGATCGGTGCCGGTTTTACCGGTCTGTCGTCGGCGCTGCATCTGGCTGAGCGTGGCTACTCTGTGGTGGTACTGGAAGGCAGCCGTATCGGTTTTGGTGCCTCCGGCCGTAACGGTGGCCAGATTGTGCACAGCTACAGCCGCGATATGGATTTTATTGAAAATCACTACGGCACAGATACCGCCAACGCAATGGGTTCCATGGCGTTTGAGGGCGGCAAAATTATCCGTCGTCTGGTGAAGCAGTACGATATTCAGTGTGACCTGAAAGACGGTGGTATTTTCGCATCCTGTAACCAGAAGCAGTTCCGTGGGCTGCAGCATCATAAAGCGCTGTGGGAAAAACACGGCAACGATCAGCTGGAACTGCTGGATGCCAAACAGGTGCAGGATTACATCGGCACCAGCCGCTACACAGGTGCACTGCTGGATAAATCCGGCGGTCATATTCACCCGCTGAACCTGACGCTGGGCGAAGCGGATGCGATTGAATCTCTGGGTGGCAAAATCTTTGAAGATTCTCCGGTGACCTTTGTTGAGCAGGGCGAAAACCCGCTGGTGAAAACCGCCAAAGGCCAGGTGCGCTGCAAGTACGTGATGATTGCCACCAACGCTTATGTGGAAGGCATTGGTAATATCTTCCCGCAGCTGACCAGCAAATCCATGCCGTGCGGTACTCAGGTGATTACCACTGAGCCACTCAGTGAAGCGCAACAGAAAGAACTGCTGCCACAGGATTACTGTGTGGAAGACAGCAATTACCTGCTCGATTATTACCGCTTAAGCGGTGAAGGCCGTCTGATTTACGGTGGCGGTGTGACCTACGGTGCCCGTGAGCCAGGTAAGATTGAAAGCCTGATCCGTCCGAAAATGCTGAAGACTTTCCCGCAGCTGAAAGATGTAAAAATCGATTACGCCTGGACCGGTAACTTCCTGCTGACGCTGATGCGTCTGCCGCAGTTCGGTCGTGTGGGTAACAATATTTTCTATGCTCAGGGCTACAGCGGTCATGGTGTGACCTCTACCCATCTGGCCGGCGAACTGGTGGCCAGTGCTATTCAGGGGCACGCCGAGCGCTTCGATGTGTTTGCTGGCCTGCCACAGTATCCGTTCCCGGGTGGCCGCATGCTGCGCGTGCCTTACACCGCCATCGGTGCTTTCTATTACGATCTGCGTGACAAGCTGGGTATCTGATTCCGGTCTGATTCCGGTTTGATCTCAGTAGTGCCACGCATTTCCCGGTTCCGTCTTGCGCATCAGTCGTCAGTTAACGGTCAGCTCCTGGCTGTTTAAGTTGTCGGCGGCTGGTGTGCTTTTTTCTTTTGATTGCAGTCCCGGCGCACGTTATCACAGCAGCGTATCGCGGATATGCAGAATCCTCTCTTTCAGCCAGATCAGCCCGGCGTCCATGGCAAACCGCGGATGCCAGCCCAATACCAGTTTTAATCTCAGATCGCTGTTCACCGGCTGGGCATACAGACCATGATCGCGGGCGTAGCGCTCGGCAATCCAGGTGGGTAATACACAGACCAGATCGGTGGCCTGCAGCACGATGGGGACCGACTGAAAGTCCGGTAACTGCAGCGGAATATGGCGCTCAATGCCGATGCTGTTAAGCCAGCGGTCGGTGAGTAACTGGCTGTGCCCCCATTCGGATGGATACACATAAGACTGTGCGGCCAGAAACTGCGCATCAATGTGTTCGGGCAGAGGATTGCGGCTTAACAGCGAAAACGCATCGCTGACCAGATCCTGAGTCTGCAGGCGCGCGGACAGCTGATCCGGCTCGGCAAAGCCGATCACCAGATCGTATTCGCCTTTTTCCATTTCTTCTTCATAACCCGAACTGGTCAGGCTCTTGATACTGAGGCGGATGCCCGGCGCATCGCGGGTAATTTCCTGCATCAGATGGGGCAGCATCACCATATCGAAATAGACCCCGGTAGCGAGGCGGAAGGTGCGCAGCGAGCTGGCCGGGTCGAACAGCGGGGTTTCCTGCAGGGCCTGCTCCACGGTAGCCAGCGCCTGACTGAACGCCGGGGTCAGCGCCAGCGCTCTGGGGGTGGGCATCATGCCTTCGGAGCCGGCGACGAACAGAGGATCGTTGAGCTGCTCACGGGCGCGGGCCAGAGCATGGGAGACCGTCGACTGGGACAGATGCAGCTGACGTGCGGCGGCGGAGACCGAGCGGCATTCCATCAGAGTATCCAGTATCCGCAGCAGGTTCATATCAAAGCGCTGGGATGACGGTCTGGCTGGTATGGCGCTGTTGTTGTTGTTACTGCTGTTGCTGCTGTCGGATTTTTCCATAGGTATCTGGTCACCGGAGGATGGCTATCGATATCAGCCATGGGCTTATGTTAATAATTCATTTTAACCATAGGTGCGGAGTCCCTAAAATGCCTTTCTTCTTCAGGAGAGTATTTATGGTTAAAAATTATCTGCTGCTGGCCTCCATCGGCGTGATCTGGGGCTCGCAGTTTGTCTTTCAGGAACGGGCGCTGGCCGACCTGCCTCCGATGCTGGTCAGTACAGGCCGGGCGGTGATGGCACTGGTGTTTGTGCTGTTGTTATGTCGCCTGCTGAAACTGAACGACAAGCCAAAATACTCGTGGAAAATCTATCATCTGGTGGGCTTTCTGGAAGCGTCGCTGCCGTTTATTTTTCTCGCCTGGGGGCAGCAGTATCTGAAGACCGCAGAGGTCGCCATTCTGATGGGGTCGACGCCGTTTTTCGCCATTATGCTCAGCCCGTTTATCGTCGCCGGGGCACGTATTCATCTGATGGGGCTGCTGTCGGTACTGGTGGGCTTCGCCGGCTTACTGGTTTTGTTTGCGCCACAGATAGAAGCCGGGCTGAATATCGGCCTGGCAGGGGCTGTGGCCATTCTGTCTGCGGCGGGCTGCTTCGCCGTGGCGGTGTTGATTCTGAAGCGTCTGAGTGATGAGCATCCGCTGATGCTGGCGCGCAATATTATGGGCGCTGCTGCACTGCAACTGGTGGTGATGTCGCTGATCTGGTTGCCGTTTAATGAGCGCCCGATGCATTTCAACGCAGTATCCATCGGCTGTATCGTATTTATTGGTATGACGGCGTCCGGGCTGGGTTACTTCCTGTTTGCCATGCTCACCCGCTCAGCCGGCCCGGTGTTCGCGTCATTGTCGAATTATCTGGTGCCTTTGGTGGGTGTTCTGGTCGCCACGGTATTTAATGGCGAAAACATTGCAGCCACTACCTGGGTGGCGCTGTTTACGATTATGGCGGCGATTGGCATTAATCAGATGACCACCATCCGTCAGCTGCTGAAGCGGCCGAAAAAAACCGCCGGAGCGGCATAATCGCAGTTTTATAATCCTGAAAAAATCGGCATCAGCAGAGCAAACAGCTCTGCCTGAGAGCTGATATTGCATTTGCTGTACAGCTGGCGGCGGAAGACTTTCACCGTCTCGCGGCTGATATCCAGATTCAGTGAAATCGACAGCGACGAATGACCCTGCAGAATATACATGGCTACTTCCGCCTGACGCGGACTGAGGCTGATCTTCTGCTGTTCCTGCAATGCTTCGCGCAGTCGTTCGGTGACCGGCGCCAGGGTGATATCGCCCTGACTGCCCGGTGAATAATCCTTCCAGTGCATCTGCAATAAACTGCTCAGCGTGTGTTCGTGGGCTTTGATGGCGGCAAAATCCTGCTTGCTGAATTGCAGGTCGCTGCTGCGGTCGCGGCCAAAGCAGGCGTTGATGGTGGTCTCCGCTGACAGCGGTGCGAACACGGTAATCTCATCCACCAGAGTGGTGCGCTGATAGTATTCCTGAAAGTAACTGGTTTGGCGGAACTGATCCGGTGCCAGATCGAACAGGCGGTGGGCGCCGCGCTGTAAACCCTGGCGGTGCGCGTGATAGTAAGGGTCGAGCAGATACGCGGCCTTCAGGTAATGGGAATCCATGGTCTGATACACCACCGGGTCGCGGCATTCACGGTAAAAAGACACCGGGTTATGGTCTTTGTGGTAGGCGATGATAATCAGGTTATCGAATGCCATCAGCTGGCGTACGCAATGGGCAAAGGCGTCGGCAAAATCTTTCTGTAACAGGGCGCGGATGCAGCTCGCCTGGGCTTTGTCGTAAGCACTTGCCTTGCTACTGACGGCCTTTTTTGACTGGCTGTTTTTTACCATCTCTCTAATACCACCCTCTGTTCCCCGTTCACCATCACCACCCCTATCACCACAACCAGCTGCGGCATACCACACCAGGGTTATATACCCCTCAGAATAACATTTTTACACTGTATTGCATGATTTGGGTGGTATTGATTGATGGGTCAGCGATGCAGCTCCTCAGACCTGCCCGCAGAACCCGGGCCACCGCTTACAGCGTTAGCGGTATTGGCTTAAGAGTGGAGAACAAGACGTGCAGAACATAGCTATCTCAGTGCAGCAGGTTGCGAAAGATTACGGCGACTTCCGTGCACTGAAGACGGTATCGCTGGATATCCGCGAAGGTGAATTTTTTACCCTGCTGGGACCGTCCGGTTGCGGCAAAACCACACTGCTGAAACTGCTGGGCGGCTTTGAGCAGACCACGGCTGGCAGTATTCATCTGTTTGGTGAAGAGATCGAAAAGCTGCCGGCTAACCGCCGCCCGATTAATACCGTATTCCAGCAGTACGCGCTGTTCCCGCACATGACGATTCACGAAAACGTGCAGTTCGGCATGAAAATGCTGGGCGTGGGTAAAGCGGAACGTGAGCAGCGCGCCACGGAAATGCTGGCCATGGTTCAGCTGGAAAAATTCGCGCACCGCCGCCCAGCGGAGTTATCTGGTGGCCAGCAGCAGCGGGTGGCACTGGCCCGTGCGCTGGCACCACGTCCGAGAGTGTTACTGTTGGATGAGCCGCTGTCAGCGCTGGATTTAAAACTGCGTCAGGCGATGCGCTCAGAACTGAAGCAGATTCAGCAGCAAACCGGCATTACCTTTGTGTTTGTTACCCATGATCAGGAAGAAGCCCTGACCATGTCTGACCGCATCGCTGTTATGTCGGCGGGTGTGCTGCAGCAGGTGGGCGCGCCGCGGGATATTTACGAAGAACCGGCTAACCGCTTTGTTGCTGATTTTATCGGCGAAACCAATCTGCTCGATGTGGATGTTAAGAACATTGCTGACGGCACCGCGCAAGTGGTGCTGCATGCTGATAACAGTCACGCCGATGCGATCACTCTGCATTGCCCGGCGGGCAGCGCGGATTCCACCTCAGCATTTGAAAACTGCAAAGCCTGGTTATCCATTCGCCCGGAACGTCTGGCGGTGAGTGCAGAAATATCAGCCGACAGCCTGCAGGGTGTGGTGCAGCAAATGATTTATATGGGCACAGATACTCAGTACGTGGTGCAGCTGCCGACCGGTCAGGAAGTTGTGGCGCGGATGCAGAACTTCGCCAGCGATGCTGCTGAAATCCGCCAGGGGCAGAGTGTTGCCCTGCAGTTCGACAGTCAGGCTGCACGCCTGCTGGCTGATTAAGCGGAGGTCTGTGATGTCTGCAACACACAAACCAACGCTGCTGGAAAACGACGGCGTACGGCGCAGCCTGCTGTTATCACCTGCGGTGATTATGATCGGCATTTTCCTGATTATGCCGTTGCTGATGGTTCTGGTGTTTTCCTTCCTGCAGCCGGGTACTTATGGCGGTGTGATCTGGGAATTCAGCACTGACGCTTATCGGCAGTTCTTTTTTGAAGAAGATTTCTTAACCGAAGAAATGGTGTTTACACCGGCGTATCTGGAAATTTTTGGTGCGTCATTTACCAATGCGGTGATCGCCGTGTTCTTCTGCTTTTTGGTCGGTTTTCCGACAGCCTATTTTATTGCCACGCGTCCGGCGCGCACTCAGGGGTTATGGCTATTCGCCATTACCATTCCGTATTGGGTGAACCTGCTGATCCGCACGGTTTCCATGTTGTTTATTATCCGTGATCAGGGGCCACTGAATGAATTTCTGCTGAACCTCGGGATCATCGATAAGCCGCTGAGCATTGCCTACACCCAATACGCTGTGGTGCTCGGTCTTTTTTATTCCTATCTGCCGTTTATGGTATTGCCACTGTATGCCGCTATTGAACGCTTTGATTTTTCTCTGCTGAACGCCGCCCATGATCTTTACGCCAGCCGCTGGAAAGCGCTGCGTTACGTGCTGTTTCCGTCGGTACGTAACGGCATTATTGCCGGTTGTCTGCTGGTGTTTATTCCATCGTTAGGCGCCTTTATCGCACCGGACGTACTGGGTGGCGGTAAGCAGCTGATGATCGGCAATATGATTGCGCTGCAGTTTCAGGGCTCGCGGAACTGGCCATTTGGCGCGGCGGCGGCGGTGATCCTGCTGACCTTTGTCCTATGCCTGTTGATGTTTTTCGCCTGGCGTGCCTCGAAAAGCAGTCAGAGCGCTCAACAAAAAGCACAACATAAAGCGCAGCAGAAAGTGCAACAGACAAATGAAGGAGGCAGCCACTGATGAACATGGATATTAAACATTATCCGGGGACCCGGGCGATCACCATATTCTGTCTGCTGGTGCTGTATTCACCCATGCTGGTGGTGGCTGTGTATTCCTTTAATTCACTGCGCTCGATCAGTAACTGGGGTGGCTTTACCTTCGATTGGTATATCAAAGCGTTTAACAACCCGGCGATTCAAAGTGCCGCGCTGAATTCGCTGAGCATCGCCTTTACCGCTTCTTTAATTGCCACCGCTATTGCCGTGTGTGCATCGCTGGCGTTATTGCGCGGTAAAAAATTCAAAGGGCAGGGGGCTTTCGCCGGTTTACTCAGTCTGCCACTGATGATCCCGGAAATTATTACCGCGGTGGCCAGTCTGGTGTTCTTTGTGGCGATCCATCTGACACTGGGGCTCGGCACCATTCTGCTGGCGCACATTGTGTTCTGTATTCCGTTTGCCTATTTGCCGATTTCTGCCCGTATGAAAGGCATCAGCGCGGATTACGATCAGGCGGCGATGGATTTATACGCCAGCCGCTGGGCCTGCTTCCACTATGTGACTTTACCCATGCTGATGCCGGGTATTGCCTCGGGCATGATGCTGGCCTTTATCGTATCGCTGGACGATTTTATCGTCGCCAATATGGTGGCCGGCCCGGGCGCCAGCACCTTACCGATGACCATTTACAGCATGGTGCGTATTGGCTTTACCCCAGAAATTAATGCGGTATCCACCCTGTTGTTACTGACGTCGACACTGTTCGTTGGTGGCTCATGGTTGCTGAACCGTGGTGATAAACAACAACGCTCTGAATAAAAAACACGATTAAAACCAAGATTAAAACCAACTTCTGCTTTTACATATAAATGGGAATATCCGGAGACTGCTATGAAAAAAACTCAAGGCTTTAAACGTTTAACTCAGGGGCTGAGCGCACTGGCGGGTGGCCTGCTGTTGTCCTCTGCGGTACAGGCTGAAGGCGAACTGCATCTGTATAACTGGTCCGACTATATGCCACAGGCGCTGCTGGACAAGTTTGCTGAACAGTACGATGTGAAAGTAACCCAGGACACCTACGACAGTAACGAAACCCTGCTGGCCAAACTGAAGTCCGGCGTTAAGGGTTATGACGTGGCAGTACCGGGTGACTATATGGTTGCCATCATGGTGAAAGAAGGGCTGCTGGAAAATATCCACGCCAATAAGCTGTCGAATTTCAGCAAAGTGAAAAAAGACCTGATCAACGTTTATTTCGATGAAGGTCGTGAATATTCCGTGCCTTACCAGTTCGGTACTACGGCGTTTATGGTGGATACGGCTGTATACGGTGGCGATATCAATACCCTGGATATTCTGTTTAATCCGCCGGCAGAGCTGAAAGGCAAAATTAACATGTTCCGCGATGTCAACGACGTGATTAATGCGGCGCTGCGTTACAAAGGTTATGAAACCTGTAATGCCAACCGTAAGGAACTGAAAGAGGTTAATGACATGCTGAAAACTGCCAGCGAAAACTGGCTCAGTATTCAGTCAGACGGTGCCCGCGAAATGCTGGTATCCGGCGATGCAGCAGTCTCTATGGTGTGGAACGGCATGGCACTGCGCGCCCGTCAGGAAAAAGCCAGCCTGCAATACGCTTACCCGAAAGAAGGTCTGACTGCCTGGGCAGATAACCTGGTGGTGTTAAAAGATGCGCCAAACCTGGAAAACGCCAAACTCTTCCTGAACTTTATGATGGAGCCGGAAAACGCTGCCACTCTGACCAACTTTGCCGGTTACACCGCAGGTGTGGAAGGTACCGATCCGTATCTGGATGAAAAATTCAAAGGTGCGCTGGAACTGAACCCACCGGCAGGTGCACCAGTGGCTGAATTTGTTCCGCCTTGTGACCCTGAAGTGGTGCGTCTTTATGACCGCATCTGGACCAACCTGCTGAAATAACACCGCATTCCCTTTACGGGAGAGGTATGTGGTTAAGACGGGTGGTAGTTAATACCGCCCGCAACCGAGGATTTTCATTTGAAATTAGCAATGTATCAGGGATCTGCCCTGCCAGCAGACAAGCAGGGTAATCTGTGCACTATCGAACGGGTAGTCGCGTCGGTTAAATCTCTGGATGTGGATATTGTGGTTTTTCCTGAGCTGTTTACCACCGGCTACAACCAGGGGGAACGGCTGAAAGATATGGCTGAGCCTGTGAACGGTAAAAGTGTGCAGGCCTTGCGCGATATTGCCATTAAATACGATACCGCACTGATTTGCGGCTTTGCCGAAGACGATAACGGCACTCTGTATAACAGTGCCATTGTGCTGGATAAAAACGGTGAGCAGCTGGCGTTGCATCGCAAAGTGTTTTTATTTGGTTATAAAGAGCGGCAGATGTTTAAACCCGGCGAAAGCTTCCCGGCGTTTACCTTTGAAGGGGTGCGTTGTGGTCTGTCGATCTGTTACGACATCGAATTTCCGGAAACCGGGCGGGCGCTGGCGGCCCACGATGTGCAGGTGATTTTTAATCCGACTGCCAATATGGAGCCTTATGATCAGGCGCCGTTGATTCTGGCACCGGCGCGCGCACTGGAGAACAATGCCGTTGTGGTGTACGCCAATTATTGTGGTGTGGATGACGATCTGGAGTACACAGGTTTAAGTGCGGTGATCGGTCCGGACGGCAAAGACATTGCCCGCGCCGGCCGTGGTGACTGCGTACTGATTGCCGATCTGATGCCTGCATTAACCGCGGCGCAGAAAAAGCCGCTGTCGACGCAGTTAACCGATCTCGGCCGCGTGCGTACGGATTTGCTTTAACAGCCACTGCACGCCACTGTCCTGTTGCTGTAATGGATGCAGGACCATGGTCATTTCCCAATCGGGTAATTCTGCCGGTGCGGCGACAATACGTACCGGCAGCCATTCACTGAACAGCTCTGCCATTTTGTGCGGCAGGGTTACCACCGCATCACGCTGACTGACCAGGCGCGCAGCAGCCAGATAATTAATCATCTGCGCGCTGTGCTGGCGGCGCAGCTTCTGGGCCGCTAACCAGCGGTCGACGGTGGTGGTGGTGCTGTCGGTCTGATCCAGCATTAATACATGGGGCAGTGACAGGTATTTTTTCAGCGTCAGGCGCTGCGGAATATCGGCCATATTTTCCCCGACCAGACACACGGGCTTTTCCTTCACCCACGGCAGGCGGATCAGATGCGCGGCGATACTGGCGCTGCCATCCAGCCCGACCACCATATCCACTGTGCCGTCTTCCAGATCCTGCAGCGACGCCTGTGGGCCAATCATCTGCAGATCAATACGAATGCCCGGTGCTTCCTGCGCCAGCTGCCACATTAAGCGTGGAAAGATCAGAGCTTCAAAATAATCCGTGACGGCCAGGGTAAAAGTGCGCGTACTGTTGGCCGCATCAAAGGCCTCCGGCGGTGTCAGAGTATGTTCCAGCCGTTTCAGGATTTCGCGCACTTCCGGCAGCATGGCAGCAGCCCGCAGCGTTGGCTGCAGACCGTTACCGCTGCGTACTAACACCGGGTCACCAAGTTGTTCGCGCAGGCGGTTGAGGGCATGGCTGGTGGCGGACTGACTGAGAAACAGCTTTTCCGCCGCACGGGTCACATGGGCTTCACTGACCAGGGCTTCAAATACCCGTAACAGGTTCAGATCAAAATGATTCAGCGACATGGCAGCCGTTCCGGTAATTTCAGGTTATGCATACTGTGCATACTGCCTTATAAATTATGCATTTCAAACATTTCATGTCATTGGCTAGTCTGATGGCAGAATGCAGTAACCGCTGTAAGCTTTTTATTCCGGCTGCGATTTCTGCGCCGACAAACAGGGAGATCATCGTGAACCCAACCGATTCTGTAACCACCGCCAACGCGGATATGCCGTTATACGCCAATCTGGGCATGACCTTTATGCAGTGCCCGTACGTGACGGATATTGCTAACAGTAAGGCCGACGTTATTGTCGCCGGTGTGCCGTTTGATATGGCTACCTCCGGTCGCCCGGGCGCGCGTTTCGGGCCTGCTGGTGTACGTGCAGCATCTGCCAACCTGATCTGGGAAGGCGCACGCTGGCCATGGGATTTCGCCCTGGATGAGCGTCTGAAAATTGAAGATGCCGGTAATGTGGTGTTCAAGCACGGTGAGCCGCAAACCATGGTGGATAACCTGCAGGCGATGATTAAAGCCATCGTCAGCAGTGGCAAGAAAACCCTGGTATTCGGTGGCGATCACTTTATTGCTCTGCCGGTGATCCGCGAAGTAGCCGCGCAGCATGGCCCGGTGGCGCTGGTGCATTTTGATGCGCATACCGACACTTATGACGGTGGCAGCAAATACGACCACGGCACACTGTTCCACCATGCGGTGCAGGAAGGACTGCTGCACTCGGATAATTCTATCCAGGTCGGGATCCGTACTGCCTATGAAAAAGAAGGCCACCCGTTCGAAGTGATTGATGCGGCAGAAGCTAACGATCTCGGCTGGGCCGGTACGCTGGAACGCATTAAACAGCGCGTGGGCGATAAGCCTGTGTATATCAGCTTTGATATCGATGGTCTGGACCCGGCCTTTGCACCGGGTACCGGTACACCGGTGATTGCGGGTTTAACCAGTGATTTTGCCCTGAAAGTGATTCGCGGTATGCAGGGGCTCAACCTGATCGGTATGGACGTCGTGGAAGTCGCACCGGCCTATGACCATGCGGATATTACCTCTCTGGCGGGAGCAACTCTGGCACTGGAATTTTTATATTCTCTGGCGGCCAGTAAGTAACGCTTTCGGAGGAATGCCTGCGGCATAAACCCGCTCAGTTGCTGTAGTTAATTACTGTAGTTACTTACTTTAGCTACTTACTGTAGCTACTGCAGCTGCTGAAAAAGTGATCAGTCGTGCCCTGTCGGTGGAAAAGTGCAGGGCACGGCAAAAAACTGAATAAATATCCCTGCGGAAGTATGTCAGGAATCTTCGTTGCGCATTAGAATCGCGCCGCCCAATCAGGGTATGTACCAGGAATACTTAAATGACTTTGCTGAAAACTATCAAAACTTCTGCTCTGCTGGCAGCGTTGGCGGTTTCTTCTGCCCACGCAGAACAGGAACTGAACATCTTTAACTGGTCCGATTACATGTCTCCGGATGCCATTCCGGCATTCGAAAAACAGACCGGCCTTAAAGTGAACTACGATGTGTACGATTCCAACGAAATGCTGGAAGCGAAACTGATGACTGGCAGCTCCGGTTACGACATCGTGGTACCAACCGGTTCTTTCCTTGAGCGTCAGATCAAAGCGGGCATTTACGCAGAGATTGATAAAAGCAAACTGAAAAACTACGGCAACCTGGATAAAGAGCTGCTGGCCAAAGTAGAAGCTCACGATCCTGGTAATAAATATGGCGTGCCATACGCATGGGGTACCATTGGTATTGGTTACAACGTTGACGCGGTGAAGAAGCGCTTAGGCGACCAGCCGGTTGATTCATTGGATATCCTGTTCAAACCGGAACTGTCAGCCAAGCTGAAAGACTGTGGCGTGGTAATGCTGGATTCGCCTGCGGAAATTATGTCTGTTGCGCTGAACTACCTGGGTCTGGACCCTAACTCAGAAAACAAAGCGGATCTGGCGAAAGCCGAAGAACTGCTGAAAGCGAACCGCGACAACTATCGTTATTTCCACTCCAGCCGTTATATCGACGAACTGGCAAATGGTGAAATCTGTGTGGCGCTGGGTTACAACGGTGACGTACTGATCGCTCAGGGCCGTGCCGCCGAAGCCGAAAATGGCGTGAACGTGGACTACGCCATTCCGTCTGAAGGCACCATGATCTGGTTTGACCTGATGGCCATTCCAGCGGATGCGCCACACAAAGAAGCGGCGTATCAGTTTATTGATTACGTGCTGAGTGCAGACGTTGCGGCAGGTATTTCTAACTATGTGTATTACGCCGTACCCAATACAGCGGCAGAACCTCTGTTAGAAGACGAAGTGAAAAACCATCCTGGTATTTACCCGTCTGCTGCTGTGAAAGCAAAACTGTTCAGTCAGAAAGCACACAGCGCTAAGTTTGACCGTATCCTCAACCGTGCGTGGACCAATGTCCGTACCGGACGTTAAGGTCTGACGCGGTTATCCTTAAAAGGATAGCAGGATTAAGAAAAGGGTTAAGGCATTGCCTTAGCCCTTTTTTTATTGCACGAAATTGCTGTCTGTTCGATGCAGGGTGCGCACCACGCGCCAGTGACTGTCAGATATGCGTAGGGAATTCGGTGATTCATCCGTCATAGGGTGCGCACTGGTGGCATCAGCTAAGCGCACCAGTCCAGCGCACCAGTCCAGCGCACCAGTCCAGCGCATCAGTCCAGCACACCAATCCGACATAAGCCTTTCCAGCGTGACAGCCGCTGCAAATGTTAAGACGCCAGAAAAGAAAAAAGCTCCATCACCGGGGAGGGATGGAGCAAAGGACGAACGTTGATCTGTCTTGAGGAGGAGGTCCCGAAGCGTTCGTCAGGGAGGTATCAGCCAATATATTTCCGGTGCACCCGTGCGGTAATGCAGGAGAACAGGGTATAGGAAATGGTGCCGCAGCAAGGTGCGACTTCATTGGCCAGCAAATTTTCGCCCCAGAGTTCAACCGTTGAGCCGAGGTTGGCATCAATGTCGGTTAAATCCACGGTGAGCATATCCATGGAGACGCGGCCAATAATTTTGGTGCGCTGTCCGTTAACAATCACCGGCGTGCCATTGACTGCCTGACGTGGATAACCGTCGGCATAACCCACGGCAATGGTGCCGACGCGGGTTGGTTTTTCGCACACCCAGGTACCGGAATAACCAATGGCTTCGCCTGGTTCGAGATCGTGTATGGCGATCACTTCTGAAGTCAGCGTCATGGCCGGTTTCAGCTGGCGGTCGATTTCCGGGTTATCGGTAAATGGTGATGAGCCGTACAGCATAATGCCAGGGCGCTGCCAGTTACGGCGGGCATCGGCATGCATCAGTGTGGCGGCGGAGTTAGCAATGCTGACGTCGGCATCCAGTTCGCGGGTAGCGGCATCGAATACTTCGATCTGCTTCTGCGTCATTGGGCTGGACATATCGTCTGCTGAGGTAAAGTGACTCATCAGAATCACGTCTTTTACCTGCGGCAGTGCTTTCAGCTCGTGATAGACCGCAGCGTACTCTTCCGGGGCAAAGCCCAGACGATGCATACCACTGTCCATTTTCAGCAGCACGGTGATCGGCTGTGACAGCTGAGCGTTTTTGATATCGTTCAGCTGGCGCTGGTTGTGGACACCGGTCCAGAGATTATTGGCGCTGATGTAATCGAGTTCGTCAGCGGTGAAAAAACCTTCCAGCAACAGAATCGGCTGGCCTTCAATGCCTGCTTCACGCAGTTCGACCGCTTCTTCGATGCAGGCAACGGCAAAAGCATCCGCTTCCGGCGCCAGTTTTTTCGCCACGGCGACAGCGCCGTGACCATAGGCGTTGGCTTTTACGACGGCAACGGCTTTCTGCTCCGGTGCCATGGATTTCGCCAGACGGTAATTATGAAGTACGTTATCCAGATTAACGGTAACTGTGGTTGCTCTTGCCATGGTTAATCACCAGCCTCTTACAGAACCATCACAGCTTCAACTTCGATATCCGCATCTTTCGGCAGAGCTTTAACGGCGAAAGCCGCACGTGCCGGATACGGTGCAGAGAAGTAACGTTCCATCACTTCGTTGACCTGAGCGAAGTATTTCAGGTCGGACAGCAGTACGGTAATTTTCACGAATTCGCTCAGTGAACCGTCTGCCGCTTCGGCGATGGCTTTCAGGTTGTCAAATACCTGAACGGCCTGAGCTTCAAAAGATTCAGTAACCATTTCCATGGTTTTTGGATTCAGTGGAATCTGGCCGGAGATGTAAACTGTGTTGCCGGCTTTTACTGCCTGAGAATATGTACCGATGGCAGAAGGGGCGTTTTCAGTGGAGATGATGGTTTTTTCAGTCATGGGAGTACCTTAATCTGCGTTGTCTGTTTGCTTATGGTGTTGCGTTAAAAATTATCGTGTTGTGCGTTGTTTGTTACGTTGTTTCTTGCTTTGTTCTTTCAGGCTTTTTCGATTCTTTTTCGGTGAGACAGCGCCGGCTTACCCGGCGCTTTCAGCATCTGACCGGTTCTGATCAGTAACGATCAATCGACAGGCCATCCGGGTTGATATCGGTTGGCTTACCGGAAACCACGTCGGCAACAAACTTGGCGGTACCCAGTGACATGGTCCAGCCCAGTGTGCCGTGGCCAGTGTTCAGTACCAGGTTATCGTATTTGGTGTTACCGATAATTGGCACGCTGTCCGGGGTCATCGGACGCAGGCCGGTCCAGAATTCTGCCGCTTCCACATCGCCGCCGCCGGGGAACAGATCCTTCACACTGAACTCAATGGCCGCGCGGCGTTTCTGCACCAGATCTTTATTGAAGTTAGCGATCTCAGCGATACCACCAACACGGATACGGTCTTCAAAGCGGGTGACCGCCACTTTGTATTTCTGGTCCATAACGGTGGATACCGGCGCTTTGCTTTCGTCGGTAATTGGCATGGTCAGCGAGTAGCCTTTGAGCGGGTAAATCGGAGCATTGATGCCGATTTTGCCCAGCAGGAAAGGTGAGTAGCTGCCCAGCGATACCACGTATTTGTCCGCAGTCAGTTTACCGGCAGAAGTCTGTACACCTGTGATGGAACCACCGGCAGTTTCGATCGCGGTGATTTCGGTTTCCATCATAAAGGTCACGCCCAGCTTTTTGCACTCTTCGGCCAGACCGTTGGTGAACTTGTAGCAGTCACCGGTACCGTCACCGGGCAGATACAGACCGCCAACGATTTTTTCTTTGACGTTAGCCAGTGCCGGTTCGTGCTTGATACAGGTGGCAACGTCGACCATTTCATGCGGTACGTTACATTTTTTCAGCACATCGACGTCGCCCTGAGCACCGTCCATTTCTTTCTGGCTGCGGAAAACTTCCAGGGTGCCTTTCATGCGTACATCGTAGTCGATGGTGATTTCGTTATTCAGTTCGTGGAAGCACTCGGCACTGTAGCGGGCGACGCGCAGCATACGCTCTTTGTTCACATCGAAAGCTTCCTGTGAACACTGGCCCAGCATCTTCATCATCCAGCCGATGGTCTTGGCATCGAAGTCTTTCAGGCTGAAGTACAGCGGGGATATGTCCTGCATCATCCACTTGATGGCTTTGAACGGTACGCCCGGAGCGCCCCATGGGGTGGAGTAGTCGAATGACAGCATACCAGCGTTGGCATAGCTGGTTTCAGTGGCTGGTGTATCGAGACGGTCAACCACAGTGACTTCATGTCCAGCCTTGGCCAGATACCAGGCGACGGTTACACCGGTAACACCACTGCCTAAGACTAAAACTTTCATAAAACCTCCCAAACGGGCCGAATCTTCAAAATTGATATCACCCAGTGTATGCCTTTTATTCCAGCGAAAAACTTTGAATTTTTGATCTAAAAAGGTTAAAAAACTGGAATGTATTCATTTAATAGCGGATTAAACTTCTGATGGATGACGTTAAAAAGCGCACGCTGGACAAACTTGACATTAGCATACTGCGGGCGCTTCAGAAGGACGGTCGTATCAGTTATGTCGATCTGGCCGATAAGGTCGGTTTAAGTTCCACGCCCTGCATCGAACGTGTGCGCCGTCTGGAGAAAGAAGGCTATATCACCGGCTACCATGCTCATCTCGACCCTGAAATGCTGGGCTATAACATGCTGGTGTTCGTTGAGATCTCGCTGTCGTATCAGTCACCAGATTCCTTCCAGAAGTTCAGCAAAGCCGTACAGGCTCTGCCTTACATCCTCGAATGCCATCTGGTGTCCGGTGATTCCGACTACCTGATCAAAGCCCGTATCAGCGGTATGTCTGAGTACCGTGCCCTGCTCGGCGATATGCTGCTGACCCTGCCCGGTGTTAAGAACTCCAAAAGCTACATCGTGATGGAAGAGGTGAAAGAAAGCCTGGAGCTGCCACTGGATTACCGCAAGAAGTAAACTGCCGCAGCGGCGCAAATGTGTGCCGCTTAATATACATTCTGTTTAAGGGGGATTATGGTGGATTCCCCTTTGCAATGCCTGAGAGCCAGTTGATATGTCTAAAGCGTTAAAAGCCCTGCTGTTGTCCGCCCTGATCTTCCCGGGCCTTGGTCATCTGGTGATCAACCGCCCCATGCGCACTATCGTCTTCGCCGGTATTTCCATGGTGTGTATCTTTAATGTAGTCGCTTTTATCTCTGCTATTTCAGAAAAGGTGCTGGGTGAAGTGGAAAGCGGTGCTATGCCTGCCGACCCGAACCTGATCAGTGAGCGTATTCATGCCGAGATGGCTGCAGGCGGTGATACAGCATCGATGATACTGGTGCTGTTTGGCGTGGTCTGGCTGATTGCGCTGGTGGATGCTTACCGTCAGGGTAAAAAGCTGGATAAAGAGCTGGCTGAAGAGCACAGCCAGGACCAGAAGAGCAGAGAACCGGGCAGCGCAGAATAACTGCTTCATGCAGGATTTCGTATTTTACGGCGTCAGCGGGCTGATCATCGGCTTATTGATATCTCTGCGTTGGCATATGAACTGGCCTGCGGTATTGCTTATATGGGCCGTGTCTTTAATCCCCGGCTGGTTTATTACAGTAGGTGCTCATAAACATGAAGAGAAAGTGCTGGCTGAAGCTGTCACCTTATCCATTACCGGCACCGTCACTGATTATTTCGGGGGTAACGCCCTATACGGCTTTCGTCTGGCAGGTAAGAGCTTCAGAGTATTTAAAAAGAGCCGCTGTGATCCCGGCGTGAAAATAGCGGACGGCTACCGAGTGTCGGTGGCTTATGCTTTTAACGAGGAAGAAGAGGTCGAGTGTATTCAGTCGCTGCGTATTATCGCCATACCTGAAGCATTGATTCACGGTGGCCTGCATAACCAGAAACATAAATAATTGGCAGCTTTCACAGCTCAGCCGGTTGTAAAAAGTTGCCACCTTAACCCGTATCATTTTATTCCCCTGCCCCTGTGTTACTTTGTTTTGATCAAGGACTGACACAGGGATCGGTTATGGCTTCCGTACGTACCAGTACCACTCATCCTCTGCAAATCGCTGAAGTGCCCGCCGGGCCTGGTTACGGCACCATAGGTATTACTTTCTGCCCCGGTAAGCACGACCGCATGGCGCATACCGGTGCCTGGGCGCGGGATCTGGGGACGGATCTCGATGTGATTAAAAACTGGGGCGCAGCGCTGGTGCTGACGCTGGTTGAAAGCGACGAACTGGTGATGCTGAAAGTGCCCGATATGGGTATCGAGGTTGAACGCCGGGGTATGCAATGGTGCCATCTGCCGATCCGCGATTATTCCATTACCACCGATGAATTTGAGCAGCAGTGGCTGACGGCAGGCAAGCATATCCGCAGCCTGCTTCGCGATGGCCAGAATATTCTGGTGCACTGCAAAGGTGGTCTGGGCCGTACCGGGATGATGGCCGCACGTCTGTTAGCCGAGCTGGGCACTGATCCTGATGAAGCCATTAAAGCGGTGCGCAAGGCACGCAGTGGCGCCATTGAAACACCGGCCCAGGTGGGGCTGATCCGGCGCACGCTGGCCATTGACTGATGGCCGGTTGTTAGTGGATCGCCTGTCAGTGGATCTTTCTGCCCTGACGCGTATCGGCGGACGTTTAGGCAGTAACCCCGCTGGCGTGTACGAAGATGCGGCGGGTCAGCGTTATTACGTTAAAGAAACCGAATCCGTCGCCCACGCCCGCAATGAATATCTGGCCGCCATGCTTTACCAGCTGGCCGGGGCTCCCACACTTTGTTATCTGCACAGCAGCGATCCCTGCTGTATCGTCACGCGCTGGTGCGAACTGGCGAAGAAGAACGTTCAGCATTTTTCCGCTAGAGAGCGTGCTCAGGCGCAGCATTGGTTTGCGCTGCATTGCTGGCTGGCCAACTGGGATGCTGCGGGCTTTCACGGCGATAATCAGGCAGTGGCCGTCGCCGATGGCCGGGTGTTAACCCTCGACAGCGGCGGTGCACTGAACTTCCGCGCTCAGGGGGACCCAAAAGGAAAGGCGTTCGGGAAAGAGGTACATGAGCTGAATACGCTGCGGCAGGATGCAGATAATCCGTTTGCCGTGCAGCTGTTTGGTGCGATGGATGATACTGAGGTCAGGCGTTCGCTTGCGGTGGTTACCGGGCTGGCAGACCGGGCAATTGAAGCGGTGATTCTGCAGCATCACGGCAGTGAAAAGCTGGTGGCAAAAATGCTGGCGCGTAAAGCCTTTATGCTGGAATGGTAGCTCGCCGGCCTGTTCATTTATCTGTAAGGCTCATAGGCCTTATCCATTAACGATTATCTCTGCGCTTGTGAGGTAGTTTCCGTTATATTCGCGCGCCGTGCGGGTAATCCCGGACAGGGAAATGCTGGTCTGCTGACCGGAACAGTTCGTTAGTGCTGGTCACGGCGTGAATCTCTGGACGCTGACGGGCGGTGCTCTAAAATATCGCTACCGGTTAAGGTCTTTTCCAGTCTGCTTTTTTCCGCGTTATTGCTTTCTTTTTCATTTGGTTTTTTTGCATGCAGTTATTCCGACACCTGAGTTGGTTCTTCCGCCGTTATTGGTACACCTACAGTCTGGCGCTGGTGATGCTGTTTATCGTCGCACTGGTCAATATGGCGGTGCCGCAGCTGATCGGGCGGGCCATCGACCGTCTGTTAGCCACCGGAGAGCAGGCCTCAGTTGAGCCGTTCCTGCTGGGGCTGGTGGCGGCCGGTGTGGTTGTCTATCTGCTGCGTTACGGCTGGCGGCGTATGCTGTTCGGTACATCGTACAAATTGGGGAATTACCTGCGCCGCGATTTTTATCAGCGTCTTACCCGTCAGGGGCAGGCGTTTTACAACGGTCATTCCACCGGCGATCTGATGGCGCGCCACCAATGATATTGATGCGGTGGAAATTGCCGCCGGCGAAGGCATTCTGTCCGGCTTTGATGGTCTGCTGACCTTTATTCTGGTCATCATCATGATGTTCGTGTTTATCGACTGGCGCCTCGCGGCCCTGGCGGTACTGCCGTTTCCGTTTATGGCGGTGGGTTTTTATAAACTGTCGAACCGCATTCACGATCAGTTCGGTGACAGTCTGGATCGATTCTCGGCGCTGAACGATCACACCCAGCAGTCGATTACCGGCATCCGTATGATCAAATCCATGGGGCGCGAGCGTATTGAAACCGCGCAGTTTGATGATATTGCCGCCCATGCTGCCAGCAGTACTTATAACGTGCAGCGTTCGGAAGCCATGTTTCAGCCGATTATTCAGCTCAGTTTGGGCGCGGCCATGCTGATTGTACTGCTCACCGGTGGCTGGCTGATTCATAACGATGAACTGACCGTCGGGCAGCTGACCAGTTTTACCCTGTATTTATCAGAACTGATCTGGCCGATGTACGCGTTCGGCTGGCTGATGAATATTCTGCAGCGCGGCAGTGCCGCCATGACACGCCTGAATCAGACCCTGAGTCTGCCGGATACCATCACAGATGCGGGTACCACGCTGCCATACCACCATACCATCCGGGTGGAGCAGCTGACGTTCCATTATCCACAGGCGCAGCGCGTCGCCGTGCACGATGTCTCTTTTACCCTGCGCGAACATCAGGTGTTGGGCATTGCCGGCGCTACCGGCTCGGGTAAATCCACACTGCTGCAATTGCTGATGCGTTATTGGGAAGCGGAAAACGGCATGATCCGCATCGGCGATGTGCCGCTGGCGAACATTCCGCTGGCCGAGCTGCGGGCGCAGTATGCTTATGTGCCGCAGGACGGCTTTCTGTTCAGCACCAGTATTCTGGAAAATATCCGTATGGGGCGTCCGGACGCCACCGATGAGGATGTGTATGAAGCCGCCAGACTGGCCGCCGTACACGATGATATTGCCCGTTTCCCGGATGCTTATAACACCCTGGTCGGTGAACGCGGTGTGACCCTGTCCGGTGGCCAGCGCCAGCGTGTATCCATCGCCCGCGCGCTGATCAGTCACGCGCCTGTACTGATTCTTGATGATGCGCTGTCAGCAGTGGATGTGGAAACTGAAAAGCAGATCATTGGTCATCTGAAGCAACGTAAAGAGCAGACTTTAATTATTGTGACGCACCGTTTATCCGCCATTGAAGACGCCGATGAAATTCTGGTCATGGCCCATGGCGATGTAATGGAGCGCGGTGATCATCAGCAACTGCTGACCGCGGATGGCTGGTACAGCCGCATGTTTGCCTATCAGCAGATGGAACAGAATCTGGAGGCGGCCTCCTGATGAGCTCTTCTGTCGAAAAAAACAACAGTGCTGAAAACAGCGCCAAAAACAGCGAAACCGCTCAGCAGGAAAAAGATAACGGTTCCCTGCGCCTGCTGCTCAGTTATGTCTTCGCCGATAAGAAACTGTTTATCAAAACCCTGCTGCTGGTGGTGGTTGCCACGGCATTTGATGTCGCCGGACCAATGTTAAGCAAGGTATTTATCGACGATTTTATTATGCAGGACCAGTATCCGCTGTGGCCGGTGGCTGGCATTGTTTCGCTGTTTATCGTGTCCGTGATTCTGGCGACGCTGCTGAAATATCAGCAGAACCTGAGGTTTCTCGACATTGCCTTAAACGCCGTGCTGGATATCCGCAAGCGGGTTTACCACCACGTGTTAACGCTGCCGATGTCGTTCTTTGATTTTGCCCGTACCGGCCAGCTGGTCAGCCGCATCACCAACGATACCGAGTCCATCAAAGATATTTACGTACAGTTTCTGTCCAGCGTGCTGACCAACTTTATTATGCTGGCTGGTATTCTGATCGCCATGGCGATTCTTGATGTGCAGCTGATGGTGATTGCGCTGGTGCTGATACCAACCGTGATCGGGCTGATTTATCTGTATCAGAAATTCAGTCTGAAACAGGTCACCGAAAGCCGCCAGCTGCGTTCCGATATCAACGGTACCCTGAGCGAGTCGATCAGTGGTATGGCGGTTATTCAGGCGACCAATCAACAGCAGCATAAGCTGGATCAGTTCGACCGTATTAACGATGGTTATTATTCCACCCGCTTAAAAGCCGTGACCATGTCATCGCTGTTGCTGCGCCCGGCGATTAACCTGCTGAGTATTCTGATTCTGGCGGCGCTGGTGTGGTTTTTCGGTCTGAAGGTGGTGGAAGGTGTGGCAGAGATCGGTGTGCTCTACGCCTATCTGAATTACCTTGGCCGTTTCACTGAGCCTTTGGTGGAAATCACGCAGAAGTTCAGCCTTTACCAGCAGGCGATTGTGGCCGGTAACCGCGTGTACGAACTGCTTCAGGAGCCATCGGTGCAGGACGGTCAGGGCACCTTGTCGCGCATTGAGTCCGGCGAGCTGTCGCTGCAGCATATCCGTTTCGGTTATCAGGCTGATAAGCCGGTACTGGCGGATATTGATGTGACCATTCCGGCCGGTCATTTTTTCGCCGTGGTCGGTCATACCGGCAGTGGCAAAAGTACGCTGTTAAATCTGCTGCTGAATTTTTATCAGCCACAGAGTGGCAGTGTAAAAATTGATGGTCACGCACTCAGTGATTATTCCCAAGATGCCCTGCATCAGGGGATTGGGTTTATTCCCCAGGAGCCGTTTATTCTGGCCAGCACCATTTTCGACAACATCGATATGGGTCGTGGTCTGAATCAGCAGGCGGTGGAAGAAGCTGCGCGTCAGGCGCATCTGCACGAGGTGATTGCGGAAATGGAAGACGGCTACCAGACCCATCTCGGGGAAGGTGGTCTGCGCTTATCCACAGGTCAGCGTCAGCAGCTGATTATTGCCCGGGCACTGGCCGGTTCACCGAAAGTCCTGTTGCTGGATGAAGCGACCGCCAACGTCGACAGTGAAACCGAGCAGGTAGTGCAGCGGGCGCTGCATCAGTTGCAGGGCAAAGTGACCATGATTGTGGTGGCACACAGGTTATCAACCATCCGCAATGCCGACAGCATTCTGGTACTGAGCAAAGGTGTATTGGCTGAGCAGGGCAGTCATCAGCAACTGATGACCATAGAAGGTGGCCGCTACCGTTCTATGTACGAACTGCAGCAGCAGGAACAGAAAGTGGCGCAGGCGGAGCAGGCGTCTGATGTGATGGCCAGCGCTGAGCTGTCATCACCGGCAGGCAGCTGATACAGCCGCTGCTTCAGGAAATACAGTTGCGGCCGTGGTCTTTGGCTTTGTACAGATTACGGTCGGCCTGATTCAGCAGGTCGTCCAGCGTGGTCACTGCCGGTAACTCGGTACAGGTAGTACCAAAGCTGGCGGTGCAGTGCAGGGCCTGATTATTAAAGCTGGCGGGTGTCTGATCCAGACGGGCACGCAGCCGCTCGGCCAGTTGTGTTGCCTGGCTGAGGCGGGTTTGCGGCAACAGCAGCACAAATTCTTCGCCGCCCATGCGCGCGGCAATATCCGCTTCTCTGACCGTGGCCAGCATAAGGCGGCTGACGTGGGTCAGTACCGCGTCGCCGGCAGCATGGCCATACTGATCATTGATGCGTTTGAAATGATCCAGATCGAGCATAATCAGCGACACGGGTTGATTAAACCGGGTGGCTTCGCGCAGCAGCTGTTCGCCCAGAGTAAAAAACGCCCGGCGGTTGCGCAGGCCAGTCAGCATATCGGTGGTGGCCAGCTGTTCGGCTTTCAGGCGTTCCTGTTCCAGCTGGTGTTCCATTTCTTTGCGCAGGGAAATATCGGTAGCGATTTCAATGCGTACCATACGGCCGTCATTCCAGCGGATGGCTTTGTCGATGCACTGAAACCACTGTTCAGTGACGGTATTCTGGAATTCCCAGGTATAAACGCCGGTACTGTTTCCTTCATCATCCACCAGGCGTGGGTTGGTGCAGAAAGAACACGGTCCGGTCTGATCTTTCTGTAATACTTCCCAGCAACGTTTTCCGGCGGCTGGTGTGTATTTTTCCCGGCCGTACTTATTCATGTACAGCAGTTCGTTGGATTCAATATCGGCGACGTAAATCAGTGCTTCGACATTATCCAGAATAATGTCGTGCGGTAGTCCGTCGGGGACATCTTCGGACGAGGTGGGTATATCCATATTTCACAGACCTGAGTGTTAGTCAGTGTTGACCAGCTTTCACATATGAAAAGATTAGCGCTGTTTATTCAATAGTACAAATGTTGATCAGAAGCATGGAAAGTAGCAGGAGGTTTCCAGGCATGTCCTTTGCCCGGAGATATTCCCCATGAATGCGGGGATTTAAGACATAACTGATGCTGTTTGGACGCCGGATGTATCAGGCGACGACACGCATCTCCATCTCACTCAGATGGTTGAGGAACAGGGTGAAGATTTCACTCTGTTGCGAGGTGTTCAGACGGCTGTGAATATTCTTGCGGTGCACCTTAACGGTACCAACACTGATATTCAGCTGATCGGCAATGGACTGCGAGCTGTGGCCCTGCAGAATCAGAGCAGTAATTTCCTGTTCGCGGCGGGTCAGTACGCCCTGGCCGAAGGTGCGCAGCGCCTGTTCCAGCGTGCTGCGGCTTCTGCTCTGTGGCAGGTATTCATCACTGTTAGACAGCCAGAACTGACGGATCAGTGACGATAAAATGGCCTGCTGTTCCTGCAGTCGATTCATCTCAGTACGGGTGATGCAGCCCAGTGTGGACTTACGGCCCAGCGAAATCGCCATCACGCTGTGCTCATCTAACTGCACGGTGAGGTTGATTTCATCCACCAGATCAAAGGCGTTGTAGCAGGTCTGGTAGTACTCGCTCTGGGTAAAGGAGTCCGGTGCCAGGTTGCTGATGCGACTGATCACCGGAGCTTCGTTTTTACGCACAGCGTTGTAAACCGGATCCAGCAGATAGCAGCGCTTCAGATACAGACTCAGCGCCGGGCTGATCTCATCTGTTTCTGTGTGAACCAGTGCCGGACGGTTGCCGTGCTGGTAAACCAGCATCAGGCAGGTGTCGAAGTGGCAGAGTTTCTTCAGGTACTTTTCCAGCTCGCCGGGGAAACTGGTTAACCGGATATGGTCAACCAGGCTCGCCAACTGCTTACAATCTGCTGAATCGGCCATGTTACAGGGCTCCTGCGGCTTTCGCGCTTTCCAGAGTAAGGTCGAGACAATGCACCGCTTTCTCACACAGTTCATCGATTTCGGCTTTGGTAATCACCAGTGGTGGTGACAGGATCATACGGCTGCCAGTGGCGCGCATAATCAGGCCATTGTTAAAGCAGTGTTCACGGCAGACCATGCCGATGTCGTAATCGGATGGGAAGGCTTCCTTGTTGGCTTTGTCTTTCATCAGCGCCATACCGGCAACCAGACCCAGACCATCAATATGACCAACCAGCGGATGCTGACCGACGGTTTCACGCAGCGTTTTCTGGAAGTAAGGGGCAATCTCTTCCTGCAGGCGTTCAACGATCTTCTCTTCTTTCATGATTTCGATGGTTTTCAGTGCTACCGCTGCGGACACCGGGTGACCTGAGTAGGTGTAACCATGGTTGAAATCATCGTCGTGTTCGATCAGGGCATTGGCTACGCGATCACCAACCGCCACGGCAGCGATTGGCAGGTAACCGGAAGACAGGCCTTTGGCCATGGAAATCATGTCCGGCTTAATGTCGAAAGTCTGACTGCCGAACCAGTTGCCGGTACGGCCATAACCACAGATCACTTCGTCAGCAACCAGCAGGATGTCGTACTTTTTACAGATGCGCTGAATTTCCGGCCAGTAAGTTGCTGGTGGCACGATCACGCCGCCGGCACCCTGAATCGGTTCGCCAACGAAGGCGGCAACGTTGTCCGGGCCGACTTCAAGAATCTTTTCTTCCAGTGCGCGGGCGCAGACCAGACCGAACTCGTCTTCGCTCATGTCGCCGCCTTCACCGTACCAGTAAGGCTGACGGATGTGTTCGATGTTAGGAACCAGTGGGCCGCCCTGTTTGTGCATGCCACTCATGCCACCGAGGCTGGTGCCACCGATGGTAGAGCCGTGGTAAGCGTTTTCACGGGCAATCAGGATGTTGCGGTAAGGCTTACCTTTAATCGCCCAGTAGTGACGGGTCAGGCGGATCACAGTATCGATGGCTTCAGAACCGGAACCGGCAAAGAAAATATGATTCAGGTCGCCCGGCGTTACGCTGGCAATGGCTTCCGCCAGTTTTGCCGCTGGTGTGTGGGTGGTCTGGAAGAAGGTGTTGTAGTACGGCAGCTCGTTCATCTGTGCTGCAGCAACTTCGGCCAGTTCTTTACGGCCGTAGCCCAGGTTTACACACCACAGGCCAGACATACCGTCGAGCAGTTTGTTGCCATCTTCGTCCCAGACGTAAACGCCTTCACCACGGGCAATAACACGGGCACCTTTCTTGTTCAGTGCGCCGGTGTTGGTGAAAGGATGCAGGTGGTGGCCGGCGTCCTGTTGCTGGATATCTGACTGGCTCATTGTGTAACTCCCGCTATGGGTTTGAGTAAAAATGTGATCACAATTTTGTGATCACAAAATAAAAGATGCAAGCGCAGTGTTTTCGGTGGGATGATTGTCACCTTTGACACTCAGGCCGCGCTGACCTCGCACTGACCTGTTAGCCAGCAATATCAGTTGAGAAGTTTCTGCAATTTGCTTGGAATTTTGGCGAAGGCGCAGCCGTCGCGGATGTCGGCGGCAATGGCCATCTGCAGGGCCAAAGGGTCCTGTTTTTCGATGGCTGTAAGGGCCTCATGGTGACGGTCAATCTGGTAATACTCGTCCAGACTCTCCGCCGATAAACGCATAAATGGCCCCAGCTGCAGCCACAGGCTTTCAATCAAAGGCTGGGTGACCTGATGCGGATGGGCAGTATAAATCGTGCGGTGAAAGGCCTGATTCAGGCGCGTCACATTCTCCGGATCGCTGTTGGCTTCAGCCTCGTCAATCTGTTCGTCGATGGCCTGCAACTGCTGATAAATCGTGGCATTGATGTAGGGCAGAGCACGTACTGCGGCGTGCGATTCGATGGCTATGCGGGCCTCGACCAGCTCGTTGAATTTCATCGCTGTCATCTTCGGCACCATTACCCGGCGGTTGCCCTGGATCTCCAGTGCGCCTTCAGCGGACAGCTGGCGCAGCGCCTCGCGCACCGGCATCGGCGAAACGATCAGCAGGCTGGCCAGTTCACGGATGGTCAGAGCGCGTCCCGGCGGTATCTGACCCAGCAGCACGGCGTTGTGTAAGGTGTCATATACCCATCGGGTGATAGTTACAGCCTCGTCGCGCTGGGCTAGTGTGATGCTGATGGGTGAGTGCTTGTCCATGTCGCAAACGGTGTCTCTTAGCTGTTTCGGGGATTGCCAGTGGCTGATTTTGTGATCACAATCAAGCATATAGTGTTTCGGGTATCGACTGCCAGTCGTCACCCTCTAATAATGATCCGGTGTTCCAATGGAAAATGATTTTGACCTCTTTGTCGTCGATCTGAACGGCAACCTGCGTGGTAAGCGCCTGCTGGGCGACTCCCTTGAAAAAGTAATGGATGAGGGCATCAAGCTGCCGCTGTCTGTTGCTGGCCTCGACTTCTGGGGAGACGACGTACCTGATAACGGACTGGTGTTCGAAACCGGCGATAACGACGGTTTCTGTATGCCTATCCAGAAAAAGCCGGTACCTGTGCCCTGGACCAAAAAGCAGCGTCACCAGTTGCATGCCATGATGGAAAACCCGGACGGCTCGCCGTTCCTTGTGGACCCGCGTCAGGCGCTGAAAAACGTCGTGGAAAAATTCCATGCCCGTGGCTGGTATCCGGTGATGGCTACCGAGCTGGAGTTCTACCTGATGGACGGTTCAGCGGAAGAGCTGCAGCGTCCTAAGCCACCGATTCTGGATAAGAGCCATGGTCGTCGTCTGAATACCAGCGATGCCTATTCCATCGAAGATGTGGATGGTCTGGAAGATTTCTTCGCCGAGATGCGCGAGTGCTGTGAAATTCAGGGCGTAATGGCGGATACCATTATTTCTGAACTTGGCCCCGGCCAGTTTGAAATGAACCTAAAGCATGTGAAAGATCCATTGAATGCCGCTGACCAGGCCATCTGGTTCAAACGCATGGTGAAAGGTATTTCACGTAAATACGATTACAGCTCCACCTTTATGGCCAAGCCATACGCTGATCATTCCGGCAGTGGTTTCCACGTGCATTTTTCTCTGGTGGATAAAGACGGCAACAATTTATTCGATAATGGCGGCGATGAAGGTACTGACATGCTGCGCATGGCCATTGCCGGGATGATTGAAATCATGCCGGAATGCATGCTGATGTTCGCTCCGCATCTGAATTCTTATCACCGCTTCCAGGACGGTTCCCATGCACCGGTTTATGCCTGCTGGGGTTATGAAAACCGTACTGCTGCAGTGCGTGTACCGGAAAGCGATCCGGAAGCACGTCGTATCGAACACCGTGTTTCCGGCGCCGATGCTAACCCTTATCTGGTTTTAGCGGCAGTATTGACCGGAGCACTGTGGGGGATTGAAAATCAGCTGGACGCGCCACCGGATATTGAAGGTGATGCATACGCGATTGCTGATGAATCCATTCGTCTGCCATCCAGCTGGAGAGTAGCCATCGACCGTCTTGAGGGCAGCCGCGCTCTGCGTCATTATCTGGGTGACCAGTTTGTTGATGTACTGTGTGCCGTTAAACGTCACGAGCATTCAATTCTGAGTAAAAAGATTTCAGATATTGAATACGAGTCTTACCTGGGACTGCTGTAAAACCTCTCTGTAAAGTCAGTGTCAACAGCGCAGCGGAGAATGAACACTTTGTCGTACAGGTGAAGTGTTTATTCTCCGATACAGGGATAATACCCTCGCAGGGGTATGGGTTGAGATACACCGCTCAGCTATTTTCATCGACATAGCAAAAGACCGGTACATGATCCTTGTCAGTACATCTGGCAGTAATTTCTGACAGCCAGCCCAGCGCAGGCCTTAGGTAGTTTTTTTATGACAACAGAAGAAAAATCCAAGAAGATCATTTCTGCAGTGAACCCGCTGACGGCACCGTCGCCTGACTTATGGCGCGATCCGGATGCAAAGCCGTTCGTAGAAATTGAGAACGTGACAAAAAACTTCGGTGATTTTACCGCCGTAGATAATGTCAGTCTGAAAATCTACAAGCGCGAACTCTTCTGTCTCTTAGGTGGTTCCGGCTCTGGTAAAAGTACTCTGTTGCGTATGCTGGCCGGTTTTGAAGCGCCGACTTCCGGTCGTATTCTGATCGATGGTGTGGACATGGCTGGTATTCAGCCGTGGAACCGTCCGGTCAATATGATGTTCCAGTCTTACGCTCTGTTTCCGCATTTAAGCGTTGAAAAGAACGTTGGCTTTGGCCTGCGCCGTGACGGCCTGGCGGATGAAGACGTTAAACGCCGGGTAAAAGAAATGCTGGATATGGTGCAGCTTGGTCACCTGGCCAAACGTAAACCGCACCAGTTATCAGGCGGGCAGCGTCAGCGTGTGGCGTTAGCCCGCTCTTTGGTTAAGCGCCCTAAATTACTGCTGCTGGATGAGCCTCTGGGTGCACTGGATAAAAAACTGCGGGAAGAAACTCAGTTTGAACTGATCAACCTGCAGGAAGAACTGGGTGTTACCTTTATCGTGGTAACCCACGACCAGGAAGAAGCCATGACGTTATCCACCCGTATTGGTGTGATGAACCATGGTGAAATCGTTCAGGTCGGTGAACCACACGAAATCTACGAATACCCGAACAGCCGTTTCGTGGCGCAGTTTATCGGTTCAGTAAACCTGATCTCCGGTAAAGTGACCGTCGACGAAGTGGATCATGTGGAAGTGGAATCCGCCGAAGCGGGCTGCACATTACGCATCGATCACGGCATCAACTGCGCACCGAATCAGGAAGTGCACGTTGCTCTGCGTCCGGAAAAAATTAACATCGCTCACGACAAGCCTGATCAGGATGTGAACTGCATGAAAGGCCGGATCGAAGAGATCGCCTACATGGGCAGCCTGTCAGTGTTCCGTGTGCGTCTGGCCAGCGGTAAGGAAATCCGCGTTACTCAGCCGAACTATGCCCGTGATATGGGAGCGCGCTTCACCTGGGAAGATGAAGTGTACCTGTACTGGGATGTCGACAGCAGCGTGGTACTGACTGTATGAGTAAATTAAGCGAACTGACCGCGACAGGTCCGCTGGCAAAAATTAAATTGCCGGCGTTTCTGCAGAAAGTGAACTGGGGTCGCCAGCTGGTGATCTCGATTCCATTCTTCTGGCTGGCGATTTTCTTCTTCATTCCGTTTATCGTTGTTCTGAAGATTTCTTTCTCAGAAGCGGCGATTGCTATCCCGCCGTTTACTGATCTGTGGGAATGGGATGCCGATGAGGCCTTCGCCACACTGAAGCTGAATCTGGGTAATTTCCTCTTCCTGCTGGAAGATACCTTTTATCTGGATGCTTATTTAAGCTCCATGAAGATTGCTGCCATTTCCACGATACTGACTCTGATCGTGGGTTTCCCGATGGCTTATCTGATTGCCCGGGCCGAACCTAACCGTCGTCTGTTTCTGCTGGCGCTGGTGATTCTGCCGTTCTGGACGTCTTTCCTGCTGCGGGTTTATGCCTGGATGGCGCTGCTGAAAATGGGTGGCCCGGTAAACAGCATTCTGATTGCGCTGGGGATTACCGACGAGCCGATCCGTATGCTGCAGACTGATTTTGCGGTGTATATTGGTATTGTTTACACCTATCTGCCCTTTATGATTCTGCCGCTTTATTCAGTACTGGAAAAACTCGATGGCACGCTGCTGGAGGCTGCCGAAGATCTGGGCTGTCGTCCGTTCCAGAGTTTCTTCCTGGTAACCGTGCCGCTGGTAATGCCGGGCATTATCGCTGGTTGTCTGCTGGTCTTTATTCCGGCGGTGGGTGAGTACGTTATTCCATCACTGTTGGGTGGTTCCGACACCCTGATGATCGGTCGGGTATTGTGGGATGAGTTCTCGGTTAACCGCGACTGGCCAATGGCCTCGGCGGTAGCGATTGTGATGCTGATGGTTCTGGTACTGCCAATTATGTTTGTGCGTAACCGCATTGGTAACAAGGAGGAGGTATAAATGAAACGCAGATCTTACTTCCTCAGTATTGCGGCACTGCTCGGGTTTATTTTCCTGTATGTGCCTATGATCTCGCTGGTGATCTACAGCTTCAACAAGTCCAAACTGGTGGGCGTGTGGGGCGGCTGGTCAATGAAATGGTACGGTGAGCTGTTCCAGAATGATCAGATCATCGACGCCGCACTGCTGAGCTTTAACATCGCCTTTATCACCTCCTGTCTGTCGGTGGTACTGGGTACTATGGCTGGTTTTGCACTGACCCGTATGGGGCGTTTTAAAGGCAAAATGTTGCTGTCTGGCTGGATCACTGCACCTCTGGTGATGCCGGAAGTAATTACCGGTCTGTCATTGCTGCTGTTGTTTGTGACCATGGAAAGCCTGTTTGGCTGGCCAGCGGAACGTGGCACTCTGACCATTATTATTGCTCACACCACCTTCTGTATGGCGTATGTGGCGGTGATCGTGCAGTCACGACTGAGTGACATGGATGAATCGCTGGAAGAAGCAGCTATGGACCTTGGTGCAAAACCATCGTCGCTGTTTTTCCTGGTGACGCTGCCGCTGATCGCACCGGCGATTATTTCCGGCTGGCTGCTGTCTTTTACTCTGTCGCTGGACGATCTGGTTATTGCCAGCTTCGTGTCCGGACCGGGTAACAGTACACTGCCGATGGTGATTTTCTCCAAAGTGCGTCTGGGTGTAACGCCTGAAGTGAATGCGCTGGCAACCCTGATGATTCTGATTGTTGCGGTTGGTGTCGTGGTAGCTATGCTGCAGATGCGTCGTAAACAGAAACAGGATGAAGCCGAAGCCTGATTGGCGGCGGTGATATAACTCTTCTGCCTGCACGGGTCCGTGCAGGCTTTTCTCTTGCTCCCTTCAACGGCCGCCGGCTTTGAACTCAGCAACAGATTCAACTGCTATTTCGACAGGTATTAACATGAAAATAGGTATTCTCGCTGCCGGTACAACACCGGATGAACTCACTGACCGCTACGACAGCTATGCGCAGATGTTTATCAACCTGTTCGGCAAAGCCGGAGCAGAATTTGAATACGCGGTATTCGATGTGCGTGACGACATTTTCCCGCAGTCGGCAGCAGAATGTGACGGCTGGATTATTTCCGGTTCTAAGTTCAACGTGTATCAGAAACTGCCATGGATGCTGAAGCTGGAAGCGCTGATCCGTGACATCAACGATCTCGGCAAGCCGCTGATCGGTATCTGTTTTGGCCATCAGATCATTGCTGAAGCACTGGGCGGTAAGGTCGATAAATACGAAGGCGGCTGGGGTGTGGGTCTGCACACTTATCGTCTTACCGGTGATGCCGCCGAGCTGACGGATATGCCGGAATTCACCATTAATGCGATGCATCAGGATCAGGTCATTGTTAAGCCTGAGAGCGCCCGTGTATTTGCCGAATCGGATTTCTGCCAGTATGCCGGTCTGCTATACGGCGACAACATTATGACCTTCCAGGCGCACCCTGAATTTACCATTCCGTTTGAGCAGGATCTGGTTGCCGCGCGCAAAGGCAGTGTGGTGCCGGATGATGTGGCCGAAGCTGGTCTGGAAACCGTTCATGCTGAAGGTGCTGCGACGGATTCCGTGGCGGTGGGCAAATGGATGGCGGCTTTCCTTAACAAAGCAGCACAGTAATCTGCTTCAGCGGTAGCTGTGCGGGTTTATTGCAGTTAACAGCCCTGGCCCTGAGCCGGGGCTTTTTACATATAAAAGCGGAACGCTGTGCGCAGATGGTCTTCTGCGCTCTGACCATTATCACCCTTGTGAATAATTTCCCCATGCGCCATCACGATTCTCTTCGGGCGCCAGCTTAAAATCTTTTCGCACTGCCTGCGGGTCTGCTGCCGGCTGAAAACAAAACTCAGACGCCAGTCGATGGGGGTTCTGCCATTGGGTGCCAGAATGCCACTGGCTCGGGCAATCAGACGTTTAAACGGCGTGAAACTCTGAGGATCAAAATTCTCGATCAGATCCGTAACGATCAGGGTGGATGACGGCTGATGAAAAAATACACATTCTTCCATGGCCGCTGAGCCACGGAACAGCAGCTGACGGATCGCCGGCTGCCAGGGATACTGTTGCTGATCTTCGTTATTCAGCTGGCCACTGAAATCAATATCCGCACGCTTTTTAATCACTTCTTCAGTGCCATACAGTTCAGCCCGGGGATATGCCTCAGCCCAGTCTTTGATAAACAGATGGTGCAGATGATTGGGAGCAATCAGATAACGTACATCACCCAATGCCCGGATCTGCCGCTGCAGCGACTCCGTCAGACGGATCGGACTGTGAATAAATAAGCGGCCATCGGTCAGGCGCACTATGGTCATGCGGGTGGTGTAGGGCAGGGTGAAAAAACGCACGGCTTCGCCATCGGCGATCCACAGATCGTCACTCAGTTGCGTCAGGCTGTCAGTGAGGGTCATTTCCATTGGCTGCATTCCTGTCTTCCCTGTTTCCTGTTCCCTGTTCCCTGTTCCCTGTCTGTCCGTGCCAACAGGCTTTTAGCACAGCGTTGTTATCCGCCAGGCGGTGCTGCTCAGGGGGAATAATAACAGGGCTGTGCAAAAAACAGGCATAAAAAAGCCCCGCCAGTGTTAACACTGGCGGGGCTTTTACCTGTTTAACCGAAAGGTTAACTCATCTGATCAGCGACCGGTTTTGATATCGGTCCAGGTGCGGGTCAGGATGCGGTCAATTTTTGCACCACGGATTTTGCTTGGGTACAGTTTGGCCTTGGTTTCTTCTGTTGGGTAAACAGATGGGTTGTTGGTCACTTCAGGATCCTGATATTTAGGTGCTTCAGTGTTCGCGTTAGCGTAAGCAACGTAGTCAGTTGCACGGGCGATCACTTTTGGATCCAACATGTAGTTGATGAATTTCAGAGCGCCTTCAGTGTTTTCAGCGTCTGCCGGAATTGCCATCATATCGAACCAGATCTGAGTACCTTCTTTAGGAATTACGTACTCGATGCTGACGCCGTTTTCAGCTTCTTCTGCCTGGTACTGAGCCATCAGTACGTCACCAGACCAGCCTACAACCACACACATTTCGCCGTTAGCCAGTGCATCGATGTAGCCGGAAGATGCGAACTTGGTTACGTATGGACGCAGTTCTTTCAGCAGCTTGGCAGCTTCGCTGTCGCCTTTATACAGTTTTGAATCCGTGCTGTTCGGATCCTGACCAACATAGTGCATGGCCAGTGGGAAAATTTCGTCAGAAGAGTCGAGGAAGTTCACACCACACTTGGACAGTTTTTCCAGGTTTTCTGGTTTAAATACCAGATCCCAGCTGTCGACCGGTGCATCATCACCCAGAATTTCTTTAATTTTGTCTACGTTGTAACCAATACCTGTGGTACCCCACATGTAAGGAACACCGTAAGCATTGCCCGGATCCTGAGATGCCAGAACGGCCATCAGGTCTTTATCCAGGTATTTGTAGTTTGGCAGTTTGGATTTATCCAGCTTCTGGAAAACGCCGGCCTGAATCTGACGGCCGAGGAAGTGGGAAGAAGGCACAACCAGGTCGTAACCGGATTTACCGGCCAGCAGTTTGGCTTCCAGCACTTCGTTGCTGTCGAATACGTCGTAGGTAACTTCCATGCCTGTTTCTTTGGCGAACTCAGGAATGCTTTCTTCGTCGATGTAGTCTGCCCAGTTGTAAATGTGCAGTTCTTCAGCCTGAGTTGCCGGAGCAATAGCTGCCATACCCAGGGTGATGGCTGCTACAGACATCTTCAGGCGCGACTTAAGAGTTTCCTTCATGTTATTTCCTCTCACAGATTCAGGAGTTTTACTTTTGCATTATTAATCTAACAATTTATCAGCTTCCTGCATTGCTATGCAGTGTTGTTCTCTACTTTAAATAGGTTTGTTGTAGCGCTGATCTACCCCCTCGGGGGTAGATCGTCGCCAATTGCCCACTTTATACAGTTAACAGCAGATATTCACGTTCCCAGGAGCTGATCACCTTATGGAAGGTTTCATACTCAGCACGTTTCACGCCAATAAATGCATCAACAAAGTCAGAACCCATAATATCGCGCAGTTCCGGGCAGTCTTCCATCAAACGCAGACCTTCTTCCAGAGTCCGTGCCAGTTCGACGGTATCGCCTTCTTCTGCCGCCGCATCGTAGGTTGGCTTGGTTGGCTGTAATTTGCCTTTCATACCCAGATAACCACAGGCCAGACTGGCGGCAATCGCCAGATATGGGTTGGAGTCAGCACCAGGGAAGCGGTTCTCAATCCGGGTGCCTTCCGGTGGCGCTTCCGGGATACGCAGACCCGCTGTGCGGTTGTCGATACCCCACTTCATATTGATCGGCGCGGCAATTTCTGGTGCAAAACGGCGATAAGAATTCACATTCGGTGCAAAAAAGCTGATCGCGTGCGGTGTGTATTTCTGCAGACCACCGAGGTAGTTGTAGAACATTTCACTGAAAGTGCCGTCTTCACGCACGAATACGTTTTTGCCGTCTTTATCGACGATGCTCTGGTGAATGTGCATGGCACTGCCAGGCTCATTCTGCATCGGTTTTGCCATAAAGGTGGCGTAAATGCCGTGCTTGATGGCGGTTTCACGCAGGGTACGTTTAAAGAAGAATACCTGGTCAGCCAGATACAGCGGATCGCCGTGCAGGAAGTTGATTTCCATCTGCGCAGCACCGGATTCGTGAATCAGGGTATCCACTTCCAGATCCATGGCTTCGCAGTAGCTGTACAGGGTATCAATCACCGGATTGAACTCGTTGGCAGCATCGATACTGTAAGACTGACGTGCGGTTTCCTGGCGACCGGAGCGGCCAATGGCAGGGCGTAGTTCAGCGTCAGGGTCGTGATTCTTCTGAATCAGATAAAATTCCATCTCCGGTGCAACGATCGGCTTCAGACCTTCTTTTTCGAATAAGGTCAGGACTTTACGCAGCACAGTACGGGTTGCCAGTGGGTGAAGCTGGCCATCGGAGGTGTAACAGTCATTAATGACCTGTGCAGTCGGCTCATCGGCCCAGGGCACCAGGCGGAAAGTGTCAGGGTCCGGATGCAGATGCATGTCGCGGTCACTGGCATCCACCAGATCATAGTGGTTGTCTGCCCATTCGCCGGTTACCGTCTGTACCAGAATACTTTCCGGCAGGCGGCCACTGGTTTCGGCCAGGAATTTTTTGGTCGGATAAAATTTTCCACGGGCATTACCAGTCATATCCGGCAGGATGGATTCAACTTCTGTAATTCCATGTTCTGTGAGAAACCTTTCTACGGCTTCCATAAATCACCTTTGCGTTTACGCATAACTTATTGATTTTAGACCCATATTTTTGCCTTTGTTGAAATAAGGCGGCGGGAATACCGTGAACGGCATCACGGTACAAAACCGATAATGTCTGAGTACAGGTCTAACCCGAAACATTATTCGGGTTATAGATTATGTAAAGGTCCCGGCTAAATCAATCCGGTGAGATAAAAAAATGTTCAGAATGTAAACTGTAAAAAATTGAAAACCTGAAGTATTATTCGGTTTCTGGTCCCGGTTGCGGGTGGTTTGCAGGCCTGTAGCCTGACTTTACGTGTTAAGAAGGTTTTGGAAATGAGCAGTTCCGGTTACGAAGATAGCTACTACGTTGATACCGCCATTGATATTGGCGCTTTCCCGGCGCTTGCGTCGGAGGTTGAGGCGGATGTTTGTGTGATAGGTGCCGGTTTCACCGGTCTGTCGGCGTCGCTGCATCTCGCAGAACGTGGCTATTCCGTTACGTTGCTGGAAGCCAATCGTGTAGGTTGGGGCGCATCTGGTCGTAATGGTGGTCAGGTGTGTCAGGGCCATAACCAGGATGCTGAAGATCTGGTGGCGAAAGTGGGCATGAAAGACGGTAAGGCATTGTTCGATATGTCGGTAGAATCCGTTGAGTTAGTGCGCCAGCTGATCGAAAAACACAACATTGAATGCGATCTGAAAAAAGGCATCGCGTATGTTGCTGCACGTAAATCAGACATCAAAGACATGCACGATTCTGCTGCCTATATGCAGAATGAAATGGGCTACGACCGGGTACGCAAACTGAGTACTCAGGAAGTACAGGACATGCTCGGCACGGATCAGTATTTCGGCGGTAAGTTGTGGAAAGATGCGCTGCATCTGCATCCGATGAACTATGTTCGCGGCCTGGGTAAAGCCGCCGCTGCCGCTGGTGTGAATATTTACGAAAACAGCCGGGTAAAAAGTTACCGCGCCGGTAAAAACGCAGAAGTTGTGACCGAAGGCGGTAAAGTAAAAGCCAAATACATTCTGGTCGCCTGTAACGGCTATCTGGATAAACTGGAACCACGGGTGGCCGGTAAAATTATGCCGATCCGCAGCCTGATGCTGGCCACTGAGCCGCTGTCAGATGAGATGTGTAAACGCATTAACCGTGATGACGTAGCCGTTGCCGACTCCAAATTCGCGGTGAATTATTTCCGTACCTCCGGCGATAACCGCTTACTGTGGGGGGGGCGTGAAACCTACACCGGACGCGAGCCGAAGGACGTTGGTCAGTTTGTGCGCGGTGCCATGATCAAGCGCTACCCGTATCTGAAAGACGTGAAAATTGACTACGGCTGGTCCGGCCAGCTGGCGATTACCTTAAACCGTCAGCCGCATTTCGACCGTCTGGAAGAAAACCTGTTTGTGGCTCAGGGCTACTCAGGTCATGGTGTGGCACTGGCAACGCTGGGCGGTAAGCTGATGGCCGATGCTATTTCTACCTCTGCCGAGAAATTCGACCTGTTTGCCCGTTACCCAACACCGTCTTTCCCGGGGGGTACTCTGCTGCGTAAGCCGGGTCACATTCTGGGCATGATGTATTACGTGTTCCGCGACAGCTTTATCTGAGAACATTTCTCAAAATCCGGGCACAGGCTGCTTATGGCACCTGTGCCTTTCTGGTTTTTATGCCTGACTGAAAGTGCGGATTGTCGTTCCATTTTTTGTCTTTGTTTAATTGAGGCAGGCAATTGTCATCCGATGAATGTTACCCTCGGGTCTGACGGATATAATTGTCTGCCGGCGCTGACCATAGATCGTCGGACAGAAACACCTGAAAACCATGAAAAACGAGCACAAGAGCCGCCGTGGATAAACCCCAGAAAAAACAGAATCTCGCCCCCCGTAATGCCCCGGTTCAGGGACGTTCGCGGGAACGCTCACGACAGATCCTTGATGCAACCAGCGAGCTGCTGGAAAAAGTCGGCTTCGACGACCTCAATACTATTCTGATTGCCCGCGAAGTCGGCATATCCGTTGGCTCCCTCTACCACTATTACCCCAATAAGCACGCCATTCTGTTTGCCATGGGCAGCCGCTGGCTGGAAGAAGTGGAAGCCGCGCTGGACAGTATCGCTCTGTGGCCGATTGAGGAAATGGACCGCGAAGAGCTGGTGGATAAAATGCTGGCGGCCAATCTCAAAGCCTATAAACAGCAGAAAGCAATTCTGACCCTGGTGCAGGCCATGTTCGCCGTGCCTGAGCTGAGGGAACTGGATGAGCGTCACGATGAGATGTACATCTCGCGTATGGCAGAAGTGTTCAAGCGTATGGGTAGCAAAGCGCATATCCGTGAGCGCGAGCGCATGGGCCGCATGTATCTGGAAATCACTCACGCTGCCTGTCTGGTGATCGTGCATCAGAAAGGCCAGCGCGCACAGCGCACGCTGGAAGATCTCAAACTTATGGTGATGACGTTTCTCAGCAGCCATCTCGATAGCGTCGCTGACCTGGACTGATCAGTCTGAGTCAGCGACTGCCTGTTCTCTCAAAGCCAGTCTTTCAAGGACCAGAACCTCAGAACTAAACCCTCAAGGACCAAACCCTCAGAACCAAACCCTCAGAACCAAACCCTCAGAACCAAACCCTCAAGGACCGAAGCAAAGCATGAAGTACACCACCTACGCCCGTGAAGGCGAACTTTTCTGTATCGATGACCAGCGCCTGATGCGCCAGATGCTGCTGATTTTTGGCGCCCCTTTTTTACTGGCTGGCGCCGGAGTTCTGGCCAATGTGCTTTATCGTTGGCTGTTTACCAGTGAGCAGGTACCTGGCGGAATGGTGGTTTTTGCCCTGTTCCCGTTATTGTTCGGCAGTTTTCTCATTTCCTTCCGCTTTACCCGTTACCTCAGTACCGACGGACGCAACATGATCACCCGTCACCGCATATTGTTTTTCAGCTGGGAGGAAAAGCAGCCGCTGGCGTCGTTCTCAAAAATTCAGCTGAAGTGGGTCGCCGTTCATTCAGGCGGTAGCAATCAAAGCAGCAAGCGTATGGTCGGTGTGGTGCTCGATACCCGTTATGCGGAAACCGAGCTGTCCGCCGATTCCGAGTACGAAATCGCGCGCAGCAAGGCTGAACAGCTGGTGAAGAGTTTTAATAAGCCGCTGGAAGACCTTACCAGCGCTGAGCCGGTTATCACCGCGCCGGAAGACATTGATCGTAAGCTGGTTCTCACACAGACCGATATGCCCGAGCCGCCGGAAAACTGCGCCATCCGTCTGGCGAACACAGAACAGGGGCTGCGCTTTACCATGCCGTGCAGGGAAGGGCTGCCGTTTGGCGGTATATTCCGCATGATCGTTCTGGTGATCGGCGGCCTGTATATGCAGTCCAGACTGGACGGCAGCGTGCCCCATGGCTTTGCCGTGGGGTTTGATCTTGCGCTCTATCTGGCCGTTATATTTAACGTGATTCAGGCGTTTTACCCGTACTACTTCCGCCCCTGGATCGAGGTAAGCAAGCAGGGCGTGCGGGCAAAGTTATCGGCCTTTAAGAAACCCGTGGATCTCCGCCTGAGCGGGCTGGAAGAAGCGCGGGTGAGTAAAAATAAAATTATTCTGCGCGCCGACGGCTTTTACGCTGCTATTCCGGTGAACAGCAGCCCGCAGGATGCAGAGTTTATGTTGCAGATCATCAGGTGGCTTGCCACTATACAGTCCCGCTAACGAACAGAGAGTCAGGATCAGCGTATGTCTGAAGACACTATTTTCGGCAAAATCATCCGCGGCGAACTGCCGGCCGATATCGTTTATGAAGACGATCAATGCATGGCCTTCCGCGATATGTATCCGGCGGCACCCACCCATATTCTGGTGATTCCGCGCAAACCCATTCCCCGTCTGTGCGATGCCACGGCAGAAGATCAGGCGCTGCTCGGTCACCTGATGCTGACCGCCAATAAAATCGCTGAGCAGGAAGGGATGGGCGATAAATTCCGTCTGGTGATCAATAACGGTGAAGGTGCCGGTCAGTCGGTATTCCATCTGCATCTGCACATTATTGGCGGCCGTCCGCTGAAGTGGCCTCCGGGCTGAAGGCGCGGTATTCTTAACGCGTTTCCCATCAGGCCGGATACTGTTCCGGCCTGTTTGTTTCTCCGGTCTGACGGCGTTCTGCCGTGGCCGTTCTGATAAGTCTGTGCGGATCTTATTCATGCATTTCAAAGATATTCTTGCCCGTCTGCACGACGGACGTCATCTGCAGGTTGCTGACTGGCAAATGAATGCCGGCGAATTCTGGGCCATTACCGGTACCAACGGCAGCGGTAAAACCGTGCTGTCATTGCTGGCGGCAGAGCGTGTGGTATTAAGCAAAGGCACGGCAGACAACCTGCCGGTTAATGTGTCTTATGTATCGCTGGAAGCTCAGGCCGAGCAGATTGAAACCGAGCGTAAAGAAGACGAAAGCGATCTCAATGACAGCGCCGACAAAGGCACACTGATCCGCGATTTTCTGGCACCTGTAGAAGACGTCGAAGCGTGGGTTGAGAAGCTTGGTATCCGCCATCTCCTGGATTCAGGTTTCCGTGCCTTATCCACCGGCGAAAGTCGTAAAGTGCTGTTGATTAATGCCCTGCGTGAACGCCCGGATCTGCTGGTGCTGGATGAGCCGCTGGAAGGTCTGGATCAGACCAGCCGTGCGGCTCTTAGTGAAGCACTGGATCAGCTACAGGCAGAAGGGCAGGCGATTCTGTGGGTGGCTAATCGTCTCGATGAGCTGCCATCTTGGATTTCTCATGTGGCGTTTATGCACGACGCGCAACTGCTGTATCAGGGCACGAAAGAGGATGTACTGGCGCAGCCGGAATTGCAGGGCCTGATGCATTTCGACCGGCCATTACCGGATTTCCCGCCAGCGCCGCGTGAGCGACTGCAGCTGGAAGATGGTGATCCGCTGGTGGGTATGAAGAATGTGTCGATCAGCTACGATGGCCGTGAATTATTCTCTGAGCTTAACTGGCGCGTTGAGCCGGGTGTGCACTGGGCGATTCAGGGGCCGAACGGCTGCGGCAAAACCAGTCTGCTGCAACTGATCACAGGCGATAACCCGCAGTGCTACCGCAACGATTTAAAACTGTTCGGAATTCAGCGCGGCAGTGGTGAAACCATCTGGGACATCAAAAAACATATTGGTTTGGTGTCGGCGTCTCTGCAGTGGGAATACCGTGCCACCACCAACGTGCTGAGCACGGTTATTTCCGGTCTGTATGACAGCATTGGTCTGTATCAGAGCACCGGCGATGACGATAAAGTGCTGGCGCTGCAGTGGCTGGACATCATCGGCCTGCGCGATAAAGCCAACAAGAGTCTGCAGCATTTATCCTATGGTGAGCAGCGTCTGGTGCTGATCGCCCGGGCACTGATTAAACAGCCGCCGCTGCTGATTCTGGATGAGCCCTGTCAGGGGCTGGATGATCCGAGCCGTATGTTAGTGCTCGCTTTCATTAACCGTCTGGCGGAACAGAAAGAGATTACCCTGCTGTACGTCACCCATCACCCGACGGAAATTCCTGACGTGATTGATCACCGTCTGCTGTTTACCGCAGCTGATGGCCGCAGCACGATTGAGGTGACCGGCGTTTAAGCCCTGCTTTTTGACGGGGCAGGTCTTAACGTTATGAGCTTAACGTTTGGGGGAGTAACTGTTCAGGGAGTAACCGTACTCCCTGAACATTCAGGAACGCAGCGCAGATTCCGGCGCATCGGTCGAATAGACCTGGGCCGGGGCTGTATGTGGTTTGCCCAGCCACAGGCTGATGCCGAGCAGGCAAACGGTGGAAATCAGTAAGACACCGGCCCAGCGGACACGGCGGTTATAAACGGCTTCTGCAGACATGGATTCTGTCTCCCGATCGGTTCATCGCTACTGCAATATAATCGTCATATTGCGCTTATCGGGAATGAGTATCAATATTCGATTGCGATTCATTCTTACTTCTTTACAAAAAGCATCAGCCGGCCGCTGACTTCTGAGCGGGGCAACCGGGCGGGGTAACTGCATGGGGTAACTGCGTCACAGTTGTGCTGAAAATGTTCTGTAAAAAGCGCCACCTGTATCGAATGTCAGCTTCCGCGCTCTCGCGCTTTTGCCATCTGCCTATAAACTGAACAGAGAGTCATCAGTATCTTTGTTTTAGGCGCAGGCACCCTTTGATCGCATCTGTCACCACCACCCGTAACGGGCAGAAGTACCGTGTACATAAACGTCAGGTCCGCAAACAGCTGACCGTGGCGGAGCTGACTGTCGGCATGTACGTGGTTGAGCTGGATATCCCCTGGGAAGAATCGCCGTTCCTGTTTCAGGGGTTTCTGCTGGAAAGCGAAAAAGACATCCACATGGTGCAGGATCACTGTAAGAGCGTGTGGGTGGACGTGGTCGAAGAAGACTGGGTTCCCCTCGATAAAACCAAAAACACCCAGCGGGTTACCCGCACCCGCTACGTCGAAAAGCAGGATATGGCGCGCCAGCTGAGCGAAGCCAACCGCACCTATCAGGCGGCCAAAGTGCAGGTGAAGCAGCTGTTTGCCAGTGCGCATCTGGGCCAGGCGCTGAATATGAAGCAGGCGCAGGTGATGGTGAAAGACTGCGTACAGCGGGTGATCAGTAACCCCAACGCCATGCTGTGGCTGACACGGCTGAAGCATCAGGATGAGTACACCGCTGAGCATTCAGTGAACGTGTCACTGCTGGCGATTTCCCTTGGTCAGCATCTCGACCTTGCCCCTTATGAGCTGGAAAACCTCGGCATCTGCGGCCTGATGCACGACATCGGCAAGATGAAGGTGCCGGATGAGATTCTGAATAAACCCGGCCGCCTGACGCCGGAAGAATTTGAAGAAATGGCGCGCCATACCACCTATGCCCGGCAACTGCTGATGGGGCGCTCGGATATTTATCCGGGGGCGGTGGATGTCGCCTGGACGCATCACGAACGGCTGGACGGTAAAGGCTATCCACGCGGTATCGACAGCACAAAAATCTCGCTGTTTACCCGCATTGTCTCAGTGGTGGATGCGTATGACGCCATGACCAGCGACCGGGTTTATAAGGCCGGTATGTCATCGCTGGAGGCAATGAAAATCCTCAACAAAAACGCCGGTACCCAGTTTGATAAAGAAGTGGTGAAGAAGTTTATCGCCATGATCGGCCTGTATCCGCCGGGCTATCTGTTGCAGATGACCAATGGCGAAGTGGGCATTATTTTATCGGCGGATGAAGGTTATCAGCTGAAGCCCAGGGTCATTATGATTCTGGATAAGAACAAACAGCCGCAGCCGGAGCAGATTATCAATCTGGCGATGAACCCGGTCGACCGTGATGGCCAGCCTTACAAGGCCGACGGCGTATTCCGCAGCGGTAACTTCGGTGTCAGCGTCAGTGACTATATTCAGCGCGGCCTGCGCATCAAAGGCTTTGAATACAGCCTGAACGATAACTGATTTCTGCCCGGCTTACGTCCGGGCTCAGTCCTGATTTTTATTATTGGCGTCAGTCCTGATTTTCGTTGTCGGCGTCAGTGCTGTTTTCTGCGCTTTCGCTTTCAATAGTAGATTCCGCAGTACCTGCGTCCGCAGCGGCTTTCACGCCTTCCGTCTGCTCTCCATCTTCATCACTATCGCCGAAAAAGACATTCTGCGTTTTGTCTGAAGTCGCTTCTGTTTCTGCGCCTGTGTCCGTCTGCGGCGGCAGCTGCAGAGTAATATCGGCACCACTGTTCAGTGCGCGCTGATACTGGCGTTCACGTTCTCGGATGGCCTGAATAATCGCCAGTGCCTGATCACGCAGATCCATATGACGCAGGTCTTCACCGCCGATAGCGGAGGAGATGTCATGCAGATAGCTTTCAAAATCCAGCGCCTTCTGTTCCGCCTGCACCGCCGTCAGCCCCTGCAGTTTCTCTGCCGCGCGGCCCATATACAGCGCATGCTGTGCAGTACGCAGGGCACGCAGACCGGCTTTACGGCCCAGCTCGCGGTCCTGGTATTGTTCACTGATGGTCAGGCGCGCATCTTCTACCCGGTCACGGGCGGCGGCAAAAGTCAGTGGAGCGGTGCTGTCGGCGTCTTCATCTTCGGCTTTCTGCAGCGTCTGCTGCGCCGGTTGCCAGTGCACCGCCAACATGGTCATAGGTTCCAGTTCGGTGAGTTCCTGCAACACAGACGGTGAGCGTTTGATCGCGCGGACTTTCTCACCGGCTTCGATCAGTTTGATCAGATAGCTCATATCTTCCATGGCGTCTGTGTATTCCACCGGCAGGGCTTTATCGGCGTGAATTTCCAGCAGAACAGCGTTCTGGGCGATCAGAGGGGACAGGGTTTCCTGCACATCCTGTTTATTTTCCAGTGCTGTTTTTAACAGCCCCTGCAGTAATGCAGAAGACGCCAGCAGGGCATCGTTATTACCGGCCAGATCATTGCGCTGTACTTCGGTCATGGCGTCTTTAATGCGCTGCATATGCAGGGGCGCATAAAATTCCAGCTCTTCTCTTTGCGCGGTGTCATACGCCTGATTGGCAGCAGTCAGGGCTTTTTCGCTGTCATTACCAAAACTGCTGAGCACCTGATTAGTGAGATCTGAAAGATCATCAATACCGGCAAGCCGAGGACTGGAGCAGGCGCTGAGAAAGGAGGCAATAAACAGCAGGGAAAGAAGACGCAACATAAAAAAATCCAATAAAAAAGCCCGTACAAATCGCTTTGTACGGGCCATTATACGGATGATATCCGCGATGTCCTGACTGATTATTAATCCAGCAGGGATTTATCGCGGACAGCACCTTTGTCGGCGCTGGTGGCGAACTTGGCGTATGCCTTCAGTGCCACGCTGACTTTACGTGGACGCTCTTCAGCTGGTTTCCAGCCTTTGGCATCCTGTTCAGTACGGCGGGTGGCCAGCTCTTCGTCGCTCAGCAGAACGTCGATGCTGCGGTTCGGGATGTCGATTTTGATCGGGTCGCCGTCTTTCAGCAGACCAATGGCACCACCGGCAGCGGCTTCCGGTGAACAGTGGCCGATAGACAGACCAGAAGTACCACCAGAGAAACGACCGTCGGTCAGCAGCGCACAGGCTTTACCCAGACCTTTGGATTTCAGGTAAGACGTCGGGTACAGCATTTCCTGCATACCCGGACCACCTTTTGGCCCTTCGTAGCGGATGATAACCACATCGCCTTCTTTCACTTCGTCGCCCAGGATACCAGTCACTGCGCTGTCCTGAGACTCAAAGATTTTCGCTTTACCTTCAAACACCAGAATGGACTCATCCACACCGGCAGTTTTTACCACGCAGCCATCTTCAGCGATGTTACCGTACAGAACCGCCAGACCGCCTTCTTTTGAGAACGCGTGTTCGAGGTCGCGGATACAGCCTTCAGAACGGTCGCCGTCCAGTGTCGGCCAGCGGGTGCTCTGGCTGAACGCTACCTGAGTCGGGATACCGGCAGGGCCAGCTTTGAAGAACTCAACCACTTCCGGCGATGGGCTGCGCATGATATCCCAGGTATCCAGCGCGTCTTTCATGGTGGCGCTGTGTACGGTTGGCAGATCGTTGTGCAGCAGACCGGCGCGGTCGATTTCACCCAGAATACCCATGATGCCACCGGCACGGTGTACGTCTTCGATGTGGTATTTCGGGGTGTTCGGCGCCACTTTACACAGCTGCGGAACCTTGCGTGACAGAGCGTCGATTTCTTTCATACCGAAATCCACTTCCGCTTCCTGAGCGGCTGCCAGCAGGTGCAGGATGGTGTTGGTCGAACCACCCATCACGATGTCCAGGGTCATCGCGTTTTCGAACGCTTTGAAGCTGGCGATAGAACGTGGCAGTACAGACTCGTCTTCTTCTTCGTAATAACGCTTGGCGTTTTTCACGATCAGACGGGCAGCTTCCAGGAACAGGTTTTCACGGTCAGCGTGGGTTGCCACGATGGTGCCGTTACCTGGCAGAGACAGACCAATGGCCTCGGTCAGACAGTTCATGGAGTTAGCGGTAAACATACCGGAGCAGGAACCACAGGTCGGGCAGGCGCTGCGTTCGTACTCTTCGACTTTTTCGTCAGAAGCAGAATCGTCAGCGGCGATCACCATGGCATCGACCAGATCGAGCTTGTGCTCAGAGAGCTTGGTCTTACCGGCTTCCATCGGGCCACCGGAAACAAACACGACCGGAATGTTCAGGCGCAGAGCCGCCATCAGCATCCCCGGGGTGATTTTGTCGCAGTTAGAGATACACACCAGTGCGTCGGCGCAGTGTGCATTCACCATGTATTCCACGGAATCGGCGATGATTTCACGGGATGGCAGGCTGTACAGCATACCGTCGTGACCCATGGCGATACCGTCGTCCACAGCGATGGTGTTGAATTCTTTTGCCACGCCGCCGGCTTTTTCAATTTCGCGCGCGACCAGCTGCCCCATATCTTTCAGGTGAACATGGCCCGGTACGAACTGAGTAAAGGAGTTGGCAACGGCAATAATCGGTTTATGAAAATCTTCATCCTTCATGCCGGTGGCGCGCCACAGCGCACGGGCTCCGGCCATATTACGGCCGCCGGTAGAAGTCTTGGAACGATACTCAGGCATGGCGTCTCTCGTATTCTTTATCGGAGGATATTGAGGGCGCATATTGTAGCAGCCGCAGCCAGAATGCTCATCTGTGGATTTCAGTCTGTGGATACCCGCAGTTTTCCACGCTTTCTGTGGATAAAATTGTGAATATGTTATGAGTTAACGCCTGTACGCCAGATAATAACGGGCGTTGTGACAGATTGATGAAAAATTAACCCCTTTTTCAAAATCCGGTGAAATCCACAGAAAGCCGCACCATGCAAGGGTTTGTTAAAAATAATTGCAAATAAATTCAGGGCGGCAAAAAAAATTCGTTTGCGCCAATGTCAAGTGTTGATAAAACCAGTGTCCGGATAATTCTGTGGATAACTATGTGAGTAAGCTGGTGGCGTTCTGTGGGAATACCTGCGGAGAACAGTGTCTTGTTAAATTATCCTCTTTTCGATGGGCAGTCATTGCGGCACGCTAAGCGTTATAATCGTCGTTTTTAATCCCGTCCGGGCTGTCGCGTGAACGCGCAGCGCGGTCCGTGGCAATCAGGATGCCCATGACTCCTTCCGATAAAGATCTCGTTTTTCTGCCCTTAGGCGGCACCGGCGAGATTGGCATGAATATGAATCTCTACGGCCACGACGGCAGCTGGCTGATGGTCGACTGTGGTGTCACCTTTCCCAAACCCGGGCGTGTCAGCGCCGATGGCACAGTGCATCATTCCGGCGAACCTGAGATCCAGATGCCGGACCCTTCGTTTATTGCCGCCCATCGCCACCGCCTTGATGGCTTAGTGATTACTCACGCCCATGAAGATCACGTTGGCGCCGTGCCCTATTTATGGGAACAGCTGCGCTGCCCGATCTACTGCACGCGCTTTACCGCGGAAGTGTTAAAGAAGAAGCTGGCAGAACACGCGCTGCTGCACCGGGTAAAAATCATTATTCCCAAAGTTGGTGAGCGGCTGAACATCGGGCCGTTTGAAGTGCAGTGGTTAGCGCTGACTCACTCCATTCCTGACCCCAATGCGTTAATGATCCGCACACCGCTGGGTAATATCTTTCACACCGGTGACTGGAAGCTTGATCCCGATCCGGTGATCGGCCACGGCTACAAACAGGAAACCTACACCCAACTGGCAGAAGAAGGCGTACGCCTGATGGTGTGCGATTCCACCAACGCCACGGTCAGTGGCCACTCGGCGTCGGAAGGTGCTTTGTATAAAGGTCTGAAAAAAGCCGTAGAAAGTGCCAGCGGACGCGTCATCGTTACCTGCTTTGGCAGCAATATCGCGCGCCTGTTAACGCTGTCGCGCATCGCCGAACAGACCGGCCGCTATATGGGCCTGATGGGACGCTCCATGGTGAATATGCACCAGTGCGCAAAAAAAGCCGGTATCTGGCCCCACGATGCGGGTTCGGTACAGGCGGGTCATCTCGGCTATTTACCGCGCAATGAAGTGCTGGCCGTAGTAACCGGCAGCCAGGGCGAACCGCGTACCGCACTGCGCCGCCTGGCTGCGGGTGCGCATCCGGACTTTGAACTGGAAGCCGGCGACCGCGTTATCTTCAGCGCCCGCGCAATTCCCGGTAATGAAGAAGCTATTGCCGGATTAATTCAGCAACTGCAAAGCATGGGTGTTGAAGTCGTTACTGCAGAAAACAGCGAACTGCCGATCCACGCTTCCGGCCACCCGGCGCAGGAAGAACTGCAGACCTTATATTCCTGGGTAAAACCGGATATCGCCATACCGGTACACGGCGAAGATATTCACATGCGCGATCACGCAAAACTGGCCAAGGCCTGTGGCGTAGAACGTACTATGACCGGCCGTAATGGCGATGTATTTATGATTGCGCCGGTGCCGGGCATACAGCGGCAGAAAGTGCATACCGGCCGCGTAGGCTGGGAGAAAGGCAAGTTAGTGCGGGTGGTTTAACTTTTGAACAGAATTGTGGTGCGCGGGGCATGCATCTTACCGGAGTGGCTTCAATGCCTCGTTCCCACGCTCCCGCGTTGCCTCGTTCTCACACTCCTGCGATACCTCGTTCCCACGCTCCCGCGTGGGAATGTAAGCGCCGCCTGCTGCGTAGGGATGAACTTGTGGCAACAAACTGTCTTCACAATGGCGCCATCCTCTATTGACTGATCTATAGATGCCATACAGTATATTTCCCATGTATAAGAAATATGCGCACGTTTTGCTAATTTGTACAGGCACGGTTTGCCAATTGCTCTGGCTATAAGTACCTGATTAGTAGTGAGATTTTTTCCTGAGGTCAGAAATAGTGTGCCGGAGCAAAGCGTGTTTATGCGCATGCGCGTTTTTGCCGGTAATGTTTGTATAAGAATTCAGGAATACCTTATGGGAATCAATGGGTTATAAAGGGATGTCTGGCTGATCGGAGTAGGGGAAAGTGAGCGTGCGCATGAATAAAACTGTTAGTTGCTAAGGAAGAAGATGACCATCGAGCAATTGGACAAAGTAGATATCATTGGAACAGACGACTCTAATATAGAGTTGGTCATCTCGGATCATCTTAAGTGGGACGACAAAAACGAGAAGCTATTACTTCTACAAGACAAGCTCAACTTATACTTGTCATTTGTCGAGTCCGGAGAGATATATGAGCATTGTCCCAAGGCTGTGGGATTGCCAGTAAAAATCAGTATCGTGTCTAAATACCAGCCAAACTCAGAGGCTGTTAAGTTTTTAGCGCTAGCTGCTGAAACCATTAAAGATGCAGGCTTTGAACTTTCATATGAAGTTAGATCAAGCAACTAACAAGCGCATGTTATTCAGCCGCTGCGCGGCTTGGGACCTCCTTTCAGTCGGCCCCAAATGCGGACGTTATGTTTTAAGGAGAATCTGAGAGAGTGCCTTATTTTAAATATATGGCGGCGTTCGCTTCTGATAAATTTCTTGATGATCAAACGGTCAGGTTTTGCCAACCAAATGAGTACAACGATCCGTTTGAGTTGATTCCTGAAATTAGACTTAAAGAAGAGTTGTCGTTGCCGAGCAAAAACCTCGGAATTGACTTATCTGGCGGAAAACCCCAATTTGAAGAGTATGAAATTTTAGAATCTGAGCTTTCTGACTATAAATATCACCTCAACTCAAATTTAGTTACCGAAGTAAGTAAATTAGTCGGATGCACCTGTTTTTCTTATTCAGAAGCCTCTATTCCAGTTAATCTGCTTATGTGGGCGCATTATGCTGAATCTCATAAGGGCATAGCCATCCAATTAAAGGATCGCTCCGCTTTGATTCAAGATATGAGCCCCGTCGTGTATCGAAAGAGACGCCCGATAATCAATGGGAAGTATCTCTCTGAAAGCGAAGTTATATCTATGAGGGATCTATACGTAAAATCGGATCATTGGGAATATGAGTCGGAATACAGGCTTTCTAGGAGGCTTGAGGATTGCTCAGAAGTAAGTGATGGTATCTTTGTGAGTAAAATTTCACCATGTGACATTGAGCGTATTGTTCTTGGCGTAAATGCAGCGCCAGAGCTCAGGGAAAAAGCGTTCAAATTCTACAAGCAACATAACATTCAAGTAATACTTACTAGGCGTGCGAGTTCAGGCTTTGGTTTTGAGCCGTCTACTGTATTTGGTGCTGAGTACTCGGACGCAGTTTCAATTACCGAATGGTATCGGTATGAATCAGCACAAACATAACAAACGCAGGCACTGGGACAAAGTTTCCGCTGCGCTTCAACTTTTCCCGTGCTGCGGGCGTTATGTGTAATCACATCCGAATATCGATCCAACTCGGAGTTAAGTGAATTAAATGGCCAAGAAGGAACTAACAAAGGAACAACAATGGTATGACGAGATCATTGTTGAATCATTTCGATCTGAAAAGAAATTACATGAATATATGGAGTCTAGGCCTGAAGAAGAATGGCGCAAACTTGAGTCATTTTCAGAACGAGCAAGAGTAGTTTTTGGAGAAGTCGCCACTGAGGATGGAGAATTCTTTGAAAACAACAAAGGCCAGTTTATAGACGCGGATTGTCAGCGACTTTATGGCATTACACTCGAACAGTTCGTTGATCAGTTTAATTTACCTGATGATGATAGCTTTCCAATACTAATTGATTACTTCGAAAGTTATTTGGAAAGGCCAGATAAAATTGGTGATCTATTATCTGAAGCTTATGATGCTATTGGCATCGAAAAGATGAAAAGTAAATCTGACCTAAAAAGCCTCAATAGTTGGGTTGCCAAACAAATAATGAACAAGCGAAGGCCTGACTTCTATTCTGAAGAAATATACGCCTATCTAATCGTTATCATCGGAGAGTTACTAAGAAAGACAAAACTAAAAGACACTGATTGGACGGTCTCCAGGGTCGATCTTCGGCATTCATATAAATTCAGGCCAGTAAGACATATTTATATCCCCTATCTAATCGGCGAGAACGGTAAAATTTACGACATAGTTACTTCATTTAGACATCATCTCTTTTTATCTGGAGGGGCTAAGCTACTTATGTCTAAAGTATTTAATAATGTCGAAGAAAGGGAGGAGCGTTCTATATGGTAAATCGTCAATCACATAACAGGCGCATGTTGATCTGTCGCCTCGCGACATGGGACCTCCTTCCAGTCGGCCCCAAATGCGGGCGTTATGCGTCAGGAGCATGAATGAGTAGAAGTGAAAACCTGGAAGATTATCTAGCCAATTTAAAAAAAGATCTTCCGTCATTTGAAGAAGCTGATTTCTCTGATCTGAATTGGCAAAATCATGAAGGCGAGAATGCATTGCATATAGCAGTAATAAGAGATGATGTTGGCATTGTAAGAGAACTTATTGCTAATGGAATTGAGTTAAATGCTAGAGGTGATCTCGGTTATACCCCATTACATGAAGCAGCATCCAGAGGAAATTTTGAAATTGTAAAGCTATTAGTCGAGTCTGGGGCAGATGTTCACGCACTAAGTGAAGGTGATCCACCATTTACAGTGGCTCGTTATTCAAAGAATGATGTAGTTTGTGATTATTTAGGCAAGGCAATGAAAAGTGTCCAAAGCAAAGATCGTTCAGTTTGGGCAAAAGCTAAAATTAAGCACCTTGAGCGTGAAATCGCGAGAATTAAAAATCAATATGGAATCGAAAACGCATAACAAGCGCAAGCAGGTAGGGACAAACTTTCCGCTAGCGCTCCAAACCAGCCGCAAATACGGGCGTTATTGCGAAGTCAGGAGTCGCTGATGGTCGAAGAGTTAATTGAGAAAGCTATAAACGAGGTTGCGAAGAGCACTTAAGCTGGTGACTATGTAGTGTCTACCTCCTGGGATTTAATCGTTGTGGGAGTAGGTTCACTAATGAAATGAAGGAAGGTGAGAATATATGAATAATAATAGGAGTCTAAATGCATCCAAAGATACGTAGCCCATTAGTTTCATGGTTGCTTACTGTAATGACTGGTGGTATTTATCTTTTTTTCTGGGTTTGGTTAGTTGCGACGGAACTTAACAATGCTGAGCAGAAGAACGTGTTTCCAGTTAAATTATGGAGAAACGCAACAGTTACACTCTATATTCTGGCTCTTGTTGGGTTCTTGCTGGCATTAAACGCTGTAACTTCACTCTTAGCTGTTGCTGCAATTTTAGGATTAGTTGGCTTGTTTTTAAGTGTACAGGTCTCTATTGGAAATTACATAAAATGCAAAGATGGTGAGCTTAATACTGGCAAGAAATATAGCAATGTGTTATCTGTTTTTTTACTTTTTTACTTTTTTACTTTTTTACTTTTTTACTTTTTTACTTTTTTACTTTTTTACTTTTTTACTTTTTTACTT
>MDTC01033557.1_pt1 | contig 53601 bp, 48 predicted proteins | sample 811181 | NCBI WGS metagenome assembly MDTC01 (sample SAMN05326644, study PRJNA326480) | marine metagenome | isolation source: seawater | place: Pacific Ocean: North | collected 2011 | reverse complement strand
CGTAGGCGCTTCCAAAATTACGCTCGCCACCATTCTGGCCTTAGGTGTTTGGTACGAAGTTCCGGTAGTTATAGCCTCACTGGGAATGGCATTCCTGATGGTTTGTGCTCAAGCGTTTCACGTTAAAGTGAAAAACCCTTTCATCAAGTTTGTGCCTTCTGCCCTGCTTTTGCTTTTGTCGTTGTTCATCGCAGCCTTTAACTCAGGGATGATTTAACCAATGGACGTGAATTTTTTCATCCTTCTTTTTTCTGCAGCTTCCTTCATTTTTTATGGTATCAACTCGCTCGTTTCGAAGAGGATGGTTTCAGAATATGAGCGCTGGGGTTTTAAAAATCAACGAATCATTTTGGGCTGCTGCCAGTTGCTTGGGGGCCTCGGGTTGCTTGTGGGTATGATGATCCCTCTTTTGCTTTCAGTAACCTCGTTTTTACTGACATGTATGATGCTCACGGCTGTTTTTGTGCGCATTCAGATAAAAGAAACCCTTGTTAAGATGCTGCCAGCAATGTTCTACGTCGTCTTAAATGGCATCATCTTTTACAACAGCATCGTTTAACTGGAGTCGCGCTGGTCGCGGTCACTGGTTCAAACGTTGGAATAGCACGGGCAAAGGCATAAAAAAGCCACGTATGATTACGTGGCTTTTTCGTTTTTGAAGCTCCTCCTCTTGGACTCGAACCAAGGACCCTCTGATTAACAGTCAGATGCTCTAACCAGCTGAGCTAAGGAGGAATATTCGGACGGCAAAGATAGCCCTTTCTTTCCCGATAAAAAAATTCTGGAAAGATTTCAAAACCAGTTTTGTCTACGCGGTGGGGACTTAAAAGTTTCACCGGGCTGAAATGAACCATTTTCGTTGAGGTACATTTGTGCCACATTATCAGAGAACATGAGCCTTATTACAGTTGGAACCGTTGCGTTTGACGCCATCGAAACACCATTTGGATCGTCCGGAAAAGTGGTTGGAGGCGCTGCCTCATACATCGGGTTGAGCGCGAGTCAATTTATTGAAGAACAGCACATTATTTCGGTCATAGGGGATGACTTTCCGGAGTCCTTTGTTCAAGAAATGGAAACTCGAGGCATCCGCACGACTGGCCTAGAACGCCGCGTCGGTGAGAAGAGCTTTTACTGGGCAGGCAAGTATCACCTTGATATGAACTCCCGGGATACGTTGGCCACGGAGTTGAATGTATTGGCAGATTTCCAACCGAAAGTTCCCTCTGAGGCGCGCAACGCGGATTACGTCATGTTGGGCAATCTAGATCCTACAGTACAGGCGAGTGTACTGGATCAAATGGAGTCGCGCCCGAAGTTGATCGTATTGGACACCATGAATTTTTGGATGGACATTGCCATGGATGCGCTGAAGGAAGTGATTAAGCGCATCGATGTGTTGACCATAAACGACGAAGAAGCGCGCCAACTTTCAGGCGAACATTCTTTGGTCAAGGCTGCGCATAAAATTCTTCAAATGGGACCGGGGACGCTCGTAATCAAGAAGGGTGAGCATGGCGCACTATTGTTTAACAACGATGAGGTGTTTTTCGCTCCCGCATTGCCACTAGAAGAGGTATTGGACCCTACTGGTGCAGGGGACACGTTTGCTGGTGGATTCATTGGATACCTGGCACATACGAATGATATCTCATTTAACAACATGAAGCGTGGCGTGGTACTGGGCTCAGCCTTGGCCTCTTTTACGTGCGAGAAATTCGGGACAGAACGACTGCTGGATTTGACGCAAGCAGAGCTTGACGAGCGCATTCAGCGGTTTGTCGACCTTGTTGATTTTGACATCATTCTGAAAGACTGACGTCTTCGAGTGGCCCAGGAAGCCACTGTGTTGGATCCAAAGGTTGACCATCAACCCACCACTCAAAGTGCGAGTGTGGCCCAGTGCTGTGCGTGCCTGTACCACCTAAAATAGCGATTGGGTCACCGGCTTGGACACGGTTCCCCGTTTCTACCAGCAGTGATTTGTTGTGTTTGTAGACGGACGTTCGGTTGGCTGGATGTTGAATACTGACGACGTAGCCGCCGTCAGATGTGTAAGAGGCAATGACAACAATGCCGTCATCGACGGCGTGGATAACAGAGCCTTCAGGAGCTACGAAGTCAACCCCAAAATGCCCGATTCCCGGGTCGAATTTTGAAGATACGGACCCTTGGATTGGTGCAAACGGGATGTTTCGCATTGTTTTTTCGTTCAATTGGCCCCGTTGCAGAGCAAACCGATCTTCCTGTTCGACACGGCTTCGCAGATCTAAATCTTCTTGGGTCAAGCCCCATTCGGTGAGCGCGTCTCCCCCTTTTTCTCCAGCACCGTCAGGTTCTTGAATCCGATTCTCAACGGATTCCCCTCTGAGCAATGTGCTTAGAGTTTGCAGGTACTCGTCCTGTATGGCCAACTGGCGCACCGCGCTATCGGCGACGATTTCTGCTTGGATGGCGCGCATTCTGGAAGCTTCACTAGCATAACCAGGCACCACGAGTTCTTTCAAAGGCGACCAAGCCACCAAAGCATACACAGCAACACTGGTTAGCGTGACAATCGCACCAACAGTGAGGGCTACGCCAATTCTAGAAATCGAAATCTGCCAGCGTTCTTTGAACGATTGTTCTTCCAGAATGGTCAGCCTGTAAGGTTTGCTCCAACGCTTCCAAAATGAATCTTTCTTGCTCATTGTCTTGCGCAAATATCGCAGAATCATGCGGCAACTTTTGCTCTTTCCTGAAAAAGGCAACGATTCCTCGGTCACTTTGGAATAATTTAGCGGCTTCTGCGTTGGGAAATCGGCGTTGAGAAACCAGTTCATTCGGATGGAGAAGATGAATCATAAGATTGTTGTGGGGTTGGTGCTTTTTGCGCTGGTCGTTTCTGGTTGCTCGACAACGCGGGACGGATTGCTATACAGAGCCTATCATAACACTCATGCGAAGTACAACGGATTCTTCTATGCCAAAGAGGCGATGGCTGAAGCCGAGGTGATTCTCAAGGAGGACTACAAAGAGAATTGGGATGAAATATTGCCTATTTTCCCACCTGTTGACGAAACCACTGCGCAACAGGTCTATCCGCTAATGGAGCGCGCCATCGAGAAGTGCACGAATGTTGTAGACAAGCACACCATGTCACCGGCTCGCCGGGATCAAAAGGACATGAAGCGCCCAGAATTGAATAAGTGGATCGATGACAACTACGACATCATTGCGCGAGCGCACCTCATCAAAGGCGAGAAAGAAAAAGCTTTAGAGATCTTCCAATACCTCGTAAGAACCTTGGATTATCCAGACGCGCAGGCTTGGTCAAATGCATGGATGGCGAGAACCTACATGGCCATGGATGATCGCGTTCGAGCTAACAACACGCTGATCAAAGCCGCTCAGATCAACCGAGTGGAAGACCCAGCGGTTCGTGCATACGTGTATCAAGTTTATGCAGATTTCCACCTGAAAAATGGCGATGTAGAAGCGGCTATTGGCATGTTGGAAAAGGCCCTGAAGTACATTGAAAAGGAAAAGGACAGCGCTCGCACACTGTTTATACTGGCACAATGCTATGAATTTGCAGGTCAAAGCGAAGATGCCATTGAGCGATACAAGCGGGTGGTTGACATCCGAACTCCTTATGAGCTTGAGTTTTATTCAAAAATCAAGCAGGCGATGGCGTTTGATCGACGTGACGGAAACAGCGACCCCATCATTGAGTTGCTCGAGGAAATGCTTGAGGATGATAAGAATGAAATTTATCAAGACCAGATCTATTACGCGTTAGCCACGTTAGCCTTGGAAGAAAGGCGCAAAGAAGAAGGAGTAGACTTATTGCTGCAGTCATTGTTGGTGAACATGGACAATACGCGTCAGCGCATGAAGAGTTATTTGCAGCTTGGCGACATCTACATGGAGGAGCTGGATTATGAGAATGCTCAGGCTTACTACGATAGCGCTCGCACTTTCATGGAAGATGACAATGAAAGGTTTGATGAGGTTGATGCGATGGCGGACAACCTCACGGAGCTGGTGGACAATTTAATGGTCATTACCGAGCAGGATAGCTTGTTGGAAATTTGCGATCTGTCAGAAGAAGACCGTGCAGATCGGATTCAAGAAATCATTTTTCAACTGGAGGACGAAGCTGAAGAACGACGTGAGGCCGCCGCCGCCGCCGCCGCCGCCGAACTTGAGAATGCTGGAGACTCAGGAGCAGGAATGTTTTGGCCCTACAACGCACAGTTGAAAATCGCAGGCCGGAGGAACTTCCGGGATTTTTGGGGAGATCGAATCCTTGAGGATCATTGGCGCCGTTCGATGAAGATGACCTTGGCTTTCTCCGATGAGTTGGGAAGCGGTGATGAAGGTGATGACAATTCCGCCGAGTCTGTTGAAATGAGCAGCGACGAAATTCCGTCGGCAGAGGAGCTTATGGCGGGACTTCCATGCGATTCTGTGGAGCGTGAGGGCTCAGTAGCCATGATCGCTGAGGCGTACTACAATGCAGGACTGGTTTACAAGGAAAAACTCTCAGATTTAGAGAACGCGATTGATACGTGGACTGAATTAACGGAGCGCATGGATGAAAGTGAATTTCACCCTACAACTTTCTACCAACTCTATCGCACATACCTGCAGCGGGAGGTCGAAGAAAACTACCAAAGCCCATTTTGTGAAACGTGTAACTCTGAGTACTGGAGCGGTTTGGTTTTGGAGCGATATCCCAACTCAGAGTGGGCCATCTTGATTGAAAACCCAGATTTTGTAGACCAAGAGGAAGCCAAGCGTGAAGAAGAGCGATTGGCCTATGAAGAGACTTTGCAGCGTTATTATGCGAAGGCTTACCAAGAAGTTTTACTGACGTGTGATGAGGTCATTAATTACAATCCCACGAATTTTTACAAGTGTAAATATGATTTACTCAGAGCGCAGAGCATCGGCGCATTGAGTGCACGCACAGGAGGTGACAGAAGAGCGTATTATGAGGCATTGGAAAAGGTCATCATGTGGTGTGGAGACACTGACGAAGGCGCGTATGCACGGGATTTACTTGCAGCGCTCAACCCCGCCTCAATTAGAGGTGAAAAAGATGAGGCGAATGCTTCTGAGCCTTCAGAAATCGATGTGGAGTGGGAGCACAAGCCTTACCTCGAACATTATTTTGGCATGCTGGTTCCCGTTGGCAGAGGCAATGTTGAGGAGCTCAAAGCTACCATAAGTGATTTCAATGCTTCATTTTATGAGTCAAAGCAGCTTCGAGTTACGGCCAATTTGATCAATAGAAATTTTCAAATCATCTTGGTCAAGGATTTTAAGCGACAAGATTACTCCATCGAATATTTCGAAGTTTTCAAAGCCAATACGGACATGTTGGAATCGATCAACACATCCGGTTATCGAAGCTTCACAATCACGACAGAAAATTACATTGCGCTGTTCAAGAACAAAGAAATGGACAGCTACATTGATTGGTTTGAAAAAGTCTACTTAACAGACAAGGAATAAGTTGTGATTTTTTTGAGCAATCGAATTACCTTTGCTTCATGATCGGATCGACCAAGAAATCACCAAGACCAGAACCCACTTCAGAGAACGTGGTAAATCGCATCGCTAAAGGCACATCATTCGAGGGAGTGTTGCGCAGCGAAAACAATGTACGCATCGACGGGACATTCGAAGGCGAGTTGGTCACTAAAGGACGCGTAGTCGTCGGAAACTCAGGAAAAATTAAAGGAACTGTCACCTGTGCTCATTGCGAGACAGAAGGTGAGATGGAAGGCACAATTGTCGTCCACGAATTATTCGTTTTGAAGGCTTCCGCAAAAGTTCACGGCGACATTCAGTATGGACAGCTCTCCGTTGAGAATGGCGCTCAAGCGACAGGAAGCCTGCATTTGACCTCCAAGGTGAAAGACATTCAGTCAAACACCACGCGTGAAGCGAACAAGGAAGAGTCTAAGTCGGGCGTTCGTCAGACGGCAGCCGTCTGACTCTAGACCTCTTACAGTCCGAACAATTGGCGCAAAAGCCAACTTCGCCGAACCGCAAGCCCCCCTCGTTTATGAGGTTCTCTGGCTTGGCATTTTCTATGGCAGGGAGCATAGGGATTTGCGTTTGGATTGGAAGAAAGTGGGATGAAAGATCAAGCCAATCTGCTCCAATTGGAACGTTGGTTGGAGGAGTCTTCGGAACCGTATTGGCAATCTGGGGGGCCGTGAAAGAGCTTTCAAAATGAAATCGTTCCTATTGAACCTGACCTTAGTCAATGTTGCTTTGTATGCCTCGGGAATCTTTATACCGGTGTTTAAAGACTTTGCGGTGACATGGCCATGGCTGGCCACGGTGCTCTTTTACTTTGCTCTTACGACTGGTCTGGTGTCTTGGTTAAACCGTGCCTCTCGGCGTTCTCCTATGCAATTTGTAACGGCAGTGAACGGCTCCACAGCCATTAAAATGTTTAGTTCTCTTGCGATCGTTACAACGTATTTGGTTGCGGTGGGAGGGGAATACCGGATTCATTTTTCTTTAGGGCTTTTTGTAGTCTTTGCCGTGAATACGTTTTTTCTAGTGATGGAAGCCCAAACCCTTTCCCGAAAAAAATCAAATTGAAGATTTCAACGAATTGGAGTAAAGAAATTCGTTGAAGACTGATGGGGACGGATAATCATTGATTACTTTTGCCCCGAATTCTGCTGAAACGCAAATCATGAGTCGCTTTTTAAGTTCATTTGTAATCCTCCTGACACTGGTCTTTTCCAGTGTGAATTCAGGGCTTTGGTCGCAGGATCACGCACACGATTCCGAAGGGCACGAATCGCCGATTGAAGAGGGTCATCACGAGGGCCATGACCACAGCGCCAGTGAGCATCAAACTCCCGCACATGAGGCGGACGACACCGGCGGCCATGACCATGCAGACGGTCATCATGATGAGGAGTTCATTGCTGGAGAATTCATCATCCATCACATTGCAGACGCGCACGACATTCACCTTTTTGGGGATGTGCACATTCCACTTCCAGTGTTGCTTTACATCGAGGATGAAGGCATGCAGGTTTTCATGAGCAGTGCTTTCGAAGGGCATGGTCACGGGGACAAGCACTTTACCAATGAAGGAGGAATTGACTATACGATGCATGCGGAAGATGGAAAATTGACAAACGGCGATTCAATTGCATCTGGGAGCATCTCAGCCCAAAAAGGAGGGATTCAGTTGTCTGTTTTTGACTTTTCGATCACCAAGTCTGTTTTTGGAATGTTGATGATTTTAGCCCTGATGGTTTGGATGTTTCTTAGCATCGCAAGGAGCTACAATAAAAATCCAGGAACTGCACCTAAGGGAATGGCCAATGCAATGGAGCCTTTGATCCTTTTCATTCGCGATGAAATTGCAAAGCCATCCATTGGAGACAAAGCAGACAAGTTTATGCCGTTTCTATTGACGGTCTTCTTTTTCATTTTCTTCTGCAACCTGCTTGGACTTGTTCCTTTCTTAGGAGGCTTCAATATCACCGGCACCATTGGTGTTACGGTTGTTCTTTCCACACTGGTTTTCTTGTTGACAAACCTGAATGGGAACAAGCACTACTGGGGACATTTGTTTTCGCCGCCGGGCGTGCCGCTGCCGGTGAAGTTCATTTTGGTGCCGATTGAAGTGTTCGGGGTTTTAATGAAACCAGCCGTTTTGATGATCCGTTTGACAGCGAACATTTCGGCAGGGCACATTATCATTCTCGCATTTACAAGTTTGATTTTCATATTTGGGGACGGTGGTCAAGCCATCGGAGCCGGAACAGGCATGGGGATTTTTTCCACGGCCTTTATGATTTTTATGTATTTCTTGGAGTTGTTGGTAGCTTTTTTACAGGCCTTTGTTTTCACGCTGCTTGCAGCGATATACTTTGGAGACGCCACCCACGACCCCGCACACCATTGAGTTAAAATCCATCCACAATAAAAACCAACATTATGGAATTATTGAGTATTCTTTTTGAAATCGGAGTAGGCCAAGGCCTTGCAGGCTTAGGAGCAGGAGCAGCAGCGATCGGCGCTGGAATCGGTGTGGGTCGCATTGGCGGCTCTGCATTGGAAGCTATGGCGCGTCAACCTGAAGCGACGAGTGATCTGCGTTCGAACATGATTGTAGCAGCCGCTCTTGTTGAGGGTGTTGCCTTGTTCGGAATCATCATCTGCTTGCTTGTAGCCCTCGGATAATCCAGTTATGGACGCGCTACTTATACCGGCCCTTGGGACCGTATTTTGGGCATCCATCGCATTTCTTGTGGTACTGTTTGTGCTGCGGAAATTCGCGTGGGGCCCAATTTTATCTGCTTTGAATGATCGCGAGCAATCAATTGCTGGCGCCCTGAATGAAGCGGAACGGGTACGCAAGGAAATGGAGGCTTTGGCAGCGAGCAATGAGAACCAGCTGCAGGAAGCACGAGCAGAGCGGGACAAAATGATGCGTGAAGCCCGGGAGATGGCAGATCAAATGATCTCTGAAGCCAAGAACAAGGCCCGCGACGCAGCGGACAAAGAAATTGCTTCTGCAAAAGATTCCATTGCCATTGAGCGAAAGTCAGCTATTGCAGAATTGAAAGCAGAAGTGGGCACATTGTCTTTGGAAATTGCGGAAAGATTGTTGAGAGAGAAATTAGAGTCGACGGACGAGCAAAAGGCGCTTGTAAACCGACTGATTGACGAATCACCATTGAACTGATTGATTGATGTCTAATCCACGTGCAGCCAAACGATATGCAAAATCCCTCTTCAGCCTGTCTGAGGAAAGGGGAGCGATTGAGCACATGGAAAAGGATGCCCAACAAATTCAAGATGTCATTGTCAATTCTCAAGAATTGGAATTGCTTTTGAAAAGCCCTGTGGTAAAGGCGGATGCCAAAGAGAAGATCTTGGTGCGCATTTTTGATCAGAACATTAGCGATTTGACCCTGGAGTTTATGAGAATTTTGGTGAGAAAAGGCCGCGAGTCAATTCTTCCAGCCATCATTCAGGAAACATTGAGTTTGGTGCGAAACATGAGAAATGTGCGTTTGGCAGAAGTCAAAACAGCCGTTCCAATGGACGATGCGTTGCGAGAGCGCGTATCCAAAGCACTCAAGCATTTGCACGACGGCGATGTGGAATTGCAAGAGACAGTTGAACCTACCCTGTTGGGCGGGTTTCAGTTGTTTATGGATAACCGCATGATCGATGCGAGCATCAAACGAGAGCTTGATGTTTTGCGCCGTCAAATTACAGATCACGATTACGAACCGGAGTTTTAATCCGGCCAAAGAAACCGAACACCAGCCGAAATCATGGCAGAAATCAATCCAGCAGAAGTCTCCTCCATCCTACGTGAGCAGCTAGCAGGCGTCAAGTCAGCAGCGGAATTGGAAGAAGTGGGAACCGTACTTCAAGTCGGTGATGGCATTGCGCGCATCTACGGTTTGAGCAATGTTGAATCAGGAGAACTCATTGAATTTGAGAATGGCGTGCGCGGAATTGCACTCAATCTCGAAGAAGACAATGTGGGAGCCGTTTTATTGGCTCCATCGGGTGACCTGAAGGAAGGGTCGTCTGTGAAGCGAACAGGTCAAATTGCTTCAATCAAGGCAGGTGAGGGCATGCTTGGGCGTGTTGTGAACACACTGGGCGAACCCATCGACGGAAAAGGCCCGATTTCAGGGGACTTGTATGATATGCCCCTCGAGCGTAAGGCGCCAGGTGTAATTTACCGTCAGCCAGTGAGCGAGCCGTTGCAAACGGGAATCAAAGCGATTGATGCGATGATTCCGATTGGACGTGGACAGCGTGAGCTGATCATAGGTGATCGTCAAACAGGCAAGACGACAGTAGCCATTGACACCATCATCAATCAGCGTGAATTTTACGAGGCGGGTGAGCCAGTGTTCTGCATTTATGTTGCCATAGGACAAAAGGGATCGACAGTCGCTGGTATCGTGAAGATGCTGGAGGACAATGGAGCAATGCCTTACACGGTGGTTGTTGCTGCAACGGCATCTGACCCAGCTCCGCTTCAGTTCTACGCGCCATTCACAGGGGCTGCAGTTGGAGAATTTTTCCGAGACACCGGCCGCGCAGCTTTGGTGGTTTATGACGACTTATCAAAGCAGGCGGTTGCATACCGTGAGGTTTCGTTGTTGTTGCGTCGTCCCCCAGGACGTGAAGCGTATCCCGGAGACGTTTTCTACCTCCACAGCCGCCTTCTTGAACGAGCTTCTAAGGTCATTGGAGAGCAGGAGATTGCTTCTCAAATGAACGATTTACCGAACTCGCTCAAAGACAAGGTCAAAGGCGGTGGTTCACTGACAGCGTTGCCAATCATTGAAACACAAGCGGGGGATGTATCAGCATACATACCGACCAATGTGATTTCGATTACGGACGGTCAGATTTTCTTGGAATCAAACCTGTTCCTAAGTGGAATCCGACCGGCGATTAATGTTGGAATCTCGGTTAGCCGCGTGGGAGGTAATGCCCAAATAAAATCCATGAAAAAAGTCTCAGGAACATTGAAGCTTGATCAAGCTCAGTATCGTGAGCTTGAGGCGTTTGCCAAATTCGGCTCGGACCTGGACGAGGCGACAAAGGCTGTTTTGGATAAAGGAGAGCGAAACGTGGAGATTTTGAAGCAAAATCTGAATAGTCCAATGCGCGTCGAGGATCAGATTGCAATCATCTATTGTGGTGTTGAAGGACTGCTCAAGGATGTTCCCGTGAACCGTGTTCAAGAGTTTGAAGTTGCGTACATTGATTACCTGCGTAATAAGCACGCAGACACGATGGAGCAACTCAAAAGCGGGAAGTATGGTGACGATCAGAAGCAAGTTCTGACCGCTGCAGCGAAGGAATTGACAGCACAATACGCCTGATCGCATGGCTGGAGGACTCAAAGAGGTAAGAGAGCGCATTGCATCGGTGCAAAACACCATGCAAATCACGTCGGCCATGAAAATGGTTGCGGCTGCGAAATTGCGTCGTGCGCAAGACGCAATCACGCGAATGCGTCCTTATGCCGAAAAACTCCAAGCGGTTCTTTCCAATGTAAGCGCATCGCTGGACGCTGGAGAAGGAGTGTTCTCTGAAAAGCGAGAAGTGAAGAGGGTTTTGTATGTCGCCATTACTTCAAACCGTGGGCTATGTGGAGGCTTCAATAACAACATTGTAAAAGCGATCCGCAACGGAATGAAAGAAACCGATGCGGAGTGCCACGTGTTGCCCTTGGGAAAAAAAGCGAATGACGCATTCAAAAAGGATTCGGGATTGAGTCCAGTAGGGTTTGATGAAGATGCATGGCAGATTTTTGATGATTTGAATTTTGATCGTGCTCAGGTAGTTGCTGAGCATATAATGGCGCAGTTTGAAAGCGGCCAATATGATGAGGTTAAAATCGTTTACAACCGATTCGTGAATGCCGCAGTGCAGGTTGCGACGGTTGAAAATTTCCTGCCCTTGGAACCTCTAGAAGAAGAGAAGGGAACGTCAGCAGATACCGATTCAGACTACATTTTTGAGCCGTCGCAAGCGGAAATTATCGAACGCATCATTCCGAATTCGTTAAAAACTCAGCTGTACAAGGGATTGCTTGATAGCCATGCTTCCGAGCATGGAGCGCGAATGACAGCGATGCACCAGGCTACCGAAAATGCTGGAGAGTTGTTGCGTGACCTGCGTATTTCATACAATAAAGCACGACAAGCCGCGATTACCACGGAAATCCTTGAGATTGTCGCGGGCTCTGAAGCGCTTGGTTCGTAAAGAATCCTTGGCACAACCTTTGCTTTTCGTGGAGTCGATGTAGATTCGGTGAATGGGATTTCAAACCCGTATATTGCTCTCCATGTTGTTGGTCATCGTTTTATCGCTGACCGGTACAATGTTTGTTGCTTGGCAGTTTGCCAGCAATCAAGAAGAGCTTTACAATGCACAGCGTTTGACGCGGAAAGAGTCTGCGGTGCAGCGAAGTCTGGATTATACGCTGAGCCGACTTCCTTATTCGGTTACAACGCGCGAGATTCCACGCATTTTCTCAGACCGAATTTGTGAATTGGCCGATATCCATGGGATGGACATAGCGCTGTATGACCTGGAGGGATCAATGATGACGGAGTCAACGTTGCAAGAGGTCGATGGAGCCAGCGTCCAATTGGACCCAGAGCTATTAGGGTCATTGGACAATTCAACGGCCCGGGTAAAGGGAGTGGATTATGGCCGATACGTGAACGTGTATTGGAGCGTTAAGAATGACCGAGGAGCAGCCATCGGGATTGCAGGTGTCCGGTACCAGAGGCGAACGTTGGAAGAAGGCGATTTTAAGGCGTTTTGGAGCCAATTGGCGCCTTTGTACGTCGCTCTCCTTATCGGTGCCGCTTTGATCGCCGCACTGCTCTCCAGAGGACTGGTTACGAATCTCAGGATGATTCGAGATCGGATGCGTGACCTCGAGCCTGGAAGTGAGCAGGTGCCGATTGAATATCATCGTCAGGATGCAATTGGCGAGTTGGTTATGGAATACAATGCATTGTTGAAGCAGTTGCAGGTTGCTGTTGAGGCACTTGCGAAGCGTGAGCGAGAAGGAGCATGGCGTTTGATGGCGATGCAAGTTGCGCATGAAATTAAGAATCCGTTGACCCCAATTAAGCTAGGGACACAACAATTGCAGCGGGCGTGGAGTGATGATCAACCTGACTTCGACGCACGACTGAAAAGACATTGTGAGGTGGTAATTCAGCAGATCGATGTGCTGACAGAAATTGCCCATGATTTTTCATCGCTTGCAGCAATTGGCCTTGATAAGCTGGAGCCTGTGGACATTTGCGAGGTATTGATGGAGTCAGCTTCCTTGTACCGGTCCGCAAACACATCGATTGATTGGGAATTGAACGGACTAGATGAAAGACACGAGATCCCTGCTACACGTTCACACTTGTTGCGGGTATTCAACAACTTAATATCAAATGCTGTAGATGCTGTCGGACAATCAGAGAATCCGAGCATTGTTTTAACGGTGGTTAAATCGGGGTCCTTGTTGCAAATCGATGTTACAGATAATGGACACGGAATTTCAGCGGATCAGATGGAGCTGATTTTTGAGCCTCGATTCACCACGAAAGGCAGCGGCACAGGACTGGGGCTTACCATCACACAGTCGATTATTGATCAGCTGAACGGAAGATTAGAGGTTGATTCAGATTCCAACGTTGGCACTCGATTCCGAGCGCTTTTCACACAAGACGTTATCGGTCATTGATTGCACGGAATGACAACGGGTCGGCTGGGCGTGGCGTCCAAGTCGAATGGAGCGGTTTGAAGGTTCAACAAGTGAATTCCATCTTGAAGCAATTCAGGCGCGTATATGAACTCTGTGATTGTTGCTTGACGCCTAGGGCTGTCCGGGTAGCGCCAATAAGCGTGATGAGCTGCTAGTGCCCCTCCATCGGACTCCCGATCGACAGAAGGGAGGTCAATCAACCAATGGCTTACATCCATATCCGCTAACCAAGTGGCGACGTCAGAGGTGAAATAGGCAGGGTTGGTGTTGGACCAATTTCGAGAAGTTTTTCCTACGTTGTGGGGCAGCGTTCTAACGATAATCGCAGGAGGCAGTTGATTGGAATCACTCCAATGCTGAGCACAAACCGCCTGCATTTGAGTCAAGCCAATGACTTCATCTCCATTGATGTGTTCGGGTTTAATGCTGACGAGAAGACAAGGTAAAAGGAAAGGAATTGAGATGGCCTCCACAGAGTCTGCTTCCGGTGAAATGTGTCCGAGGCATTCCGTATGAGTGCCGTTTCCATGCGGGTTGAAAGTGACGTTCCTAAAATTCACACTACCACCTTCGGCTACTGATCCGAGAAACCCATTGCTGCGCACCACGTCGACCTTCATATTGTCGACATACCAGGCACTGGCGCCTCCCTGTTCGGCAATGGGAATGCTGAGGTCCACCTCGGGTTCGCCAGAGGCAGTGAATGATTTCCCTCCAAATTCAATGTTCAGTTGCATGTTTTTGGTAGCTAGCGGAGCCGAAAATTAAGCATAAAAAAAGCGGCCCCATGCAGGAGCCGCTTTTCAAAAATAAGTTGATTTGTCGCGATTAGTCGAACAAAAATCCAATTCGCAGAGCACCTTGGAATACGTTTCCAATGGTGGTGTTGCTGATGTGATTCGGGTAATCGTATGGTTCACCGTCTGAATTTTCGAGGTAATCCGTATAAAATCGACCGTTTGCATCGAGTGCATCAAATTCAAGCTGTCCAACGAACTCGCCGGCAACTTCAGCGCCCGCCTCTTCTGTGCTGAACGCTTGGTTGAAGCGAATGTTGAATGCCGTGAGGTTGTCAGTTGTGATGGTGTGGTTTCCGAAAGTTGTTCGTCCGAAACCGAGGCCAGCTTCAAAACCGAGGTAAATGCCATCAGAGAAGTAGTAGTCTGCACCGAAAAGAAAGTTCAAACCGATGGTGTTGTAGCCTTGCTCGTTTCCAACATTCCAAACAACATACTGGTCAAGCTCGAGGGCTTGGGCATCTGTGACGTCCTGCGGTCCCCAGTTCTCGACTGTTTGAGATCGGTTGCCAAGCGTAATTGGCACTTCGATTCCGAAGTAAGGCGACAAATTATCCATACCATCAAAGTGCATTTCATAACCAGGAGCGATACCGATCGCTGAAGACTTGGTGTTGATGTTCAGCTGTGGGCTCACCGGAGAAGTCTCATTCTCTTCGCCGTCTTGATACCAAGCGTGCACGTCGCTGGAATTTGCAATTGAAATCGACAAACGAAAGGCGCGGTTGTCCTCAAGGAAGTTTCGGTACTTGATAGTTGAACCATCGATAGGATTCCCTCCAAATGGAGTAAAGCTCACTTCGATGTTGTGCTCATCACCCATTTGCTTTTGAGCCTGAGTGCCCATTGTGACCAACGCGCTTAGCGCTAGTGTAAACATGAGTTTCTTCATGGTAGTGTGTTGTGTTTCTAGAATTTCAGTTGCAAGAAAGGGAAAAAAGGCGGAACTACGCCCGATTCGTGCGAACTTTCGAACATGAATCCGTTTGAAAAGCCGACGAATCCCTCTCATTGGTTGAAACATTATGATGTGAAACGCTTTGAAAAAAGCGGCCAAAACACCTTGGAGTTGCTGACGCATTACCTCAAACTATCGCATTCGCAAGAATTGGAATTTGTGCTGCCTTCGGATGATCCAAACAGCCGTTTGGAGCTGTGGCGGAAAGAGATGTCGCAGGGATCTGATGAACTCAACGGATTGATTCGCAACGACCTTATGCCTCGTGTTTTGGAACGCTCCAATTACCTTCACGATCCGCGATATGCAGGGCACCAAGTGGCGGTTCCTCTTCCAGAGCTTGCCTGGATCAGTGCCGCATCTGCGTTGATAAACAACGGGATGGCCATCGACGAAATGGGTCCTGCAAGTTCACCCATGGAAGAAGCAGTCATGCGATCGATTGCGCAGTTCATGGGATTGGGTGATGATGCCTCAGGTATTTTGTGCCACGGGGGAACATTAGCCAACCTGACGGCGCTATTGGCAGCACGGCAGTGCCAATCTGAAAGCGACGAATGGAGCAAAGGCACCTCGGAATCTTATGCCGTGTTGGTCAGCGAGCAGGCGCACTATTGTGTGGATCGTGCGGTTCGGGTCATGGGCTGGGGTGAGCAGGGAACGATTCATGTGCCAGTGGACCGTCAGCATCGAATTCGACCAGAGGCTCTTGAAGATGCTTTCACCAAAGCAGAGCGCAAAGGATTGAAAGTTTTGAGTGTTGTGGGCAGCGCGTGCACCACATCTTCAGGCGCTTTCGATGATCTCAATGCATTGGCTGATTTTGCTCAATCCAAAGACCTGTGGTTTCATGTTGATGGAGCGCACGCTGCTGCTCAGATTTTTTCGAAGCGACATGCCAATGCTCTTCACGGCTTGCATCGTGCGGATTCGGTGGCAATGGATTTTCACAAGATGCTGGGAGTTCCGGCGCTTTGCACAGGACTTTTTTACCGTCGTTCTCAAGATGCATATTCCGCGTTTTCACAGCGTGCGGATTACTTGTATGAGCAAGGGGAGCAGGACGAATGGTGGAACTTGAGCAAACGTACCTTTGAGTGTACCAAACGCATGTTGAGCGTGGCGGTTTTTGGCATTTGGGAGCAGCATGGACCAAGACTGTGGGAAAGCCTTGTGGATCAACTGGTTGGGAACGCTCAAATATTTGCTGCCAATGTTGAGAAGCGGCCGGGGTGGCAGCTTTTTGGCGCCCCGCAATCCAACATAGTCTGTTTTCGCTCTACGATTTGGGACAACTCGCTTCTAAGAAGGCTGATGTTAGAGCGCGGACCGCATTATATCGTAAAAACGGAGTTCAATGGCGAAACATGGCTGCGCTGTACGTTTCAGAATCCGTTCACAACGGAAGAAATTTCCACGTCGATTTTGACGCGTTTGGAAGCGCTTGGAGCAGAATGGGAGAGCCTCCAAAATAGCGCTCAATAAAGCAGGTGCTGCTTGGTTTTATCGCGCCACCCTGCTTGGTTTTTATATTTCACAAAGAAGATTTTCAAATCGCTTTGATTGGCGTATTCAGCAAAAAATACTTTTTTTTCGGCTTGGTTGACGTATTCTACAAAATACCATAAGCCCTCATTTCCTTTGGCTTGATTGGCATAATCAATCTTGAAGACTTTCAAGTCGCATTGATTTTCATAATCGACGACAAAAACGCTCAGATCAGCTTGGTTACCATATTGCGTTGAGAAGACACTCTGAGCATCGGAAAACGTTGCGGTCAAGCAGAGAATGAAAGCGGTCAATGGTCGCATGGTGAACTTCGTCTTTCTTATTCGACGGTAACGGATTTCGCTAAATTCCTCGGCTGATCCACATTGCACTTGCGAAGAACGGCGATGTGGTAGCTCAATAATTGGAGCGGAATGGTTGTCAGCAATGGCGCTAGCGATTGATCACATTTTGGAATTTCAACGACGAACTCGGCGAGTGATTTGAGGTCGCTATTTCCAGCTGTCACAAGTGCGACAAGTCGACCTCCTCTCGCTTTGACTTCTTGTACGTTGGAGACAACTTTTTCGTAAACATCGTCTGCCGTGGCAACAAAGAATACGGGCATTTCTTCATCGATTAATGCAATAGGCCCATGTTTCATCTCAGCGGAGGGATAACCTTCGGCGTGGATGTAACTGATTTCCTTGAGCTTGAGTGCCCCTTCGAGTGCGACGGGGAAATTCACGCCACGCCCCAAATAAAGAGCGTTTTCATTGCTGCTGAATTTCTCAGCAATGCTGCGGATAGCGCTGTCCTGCTTGAGCAAATGCTGCACTTTTTCAGGAATGGAATTGAGCTCGACGAGCAAACGGCTGAATCTTTTATTGGAAATCTTTTTCTTGCGCTTTCCGACATGCATCGCAATCAAAGTTAATACGGTCAGTTGGGCTGTAAAGGCTTTTGTCGACGCCACTCCTATCTCCGGTCCTGCGTGCGTGTATGCTCCACTGTCGGTTTCCCTTGCGATGGTTGAACCTACAACGTTGCAAATGCCAAAAACATGTGCCCCCTGCTCCTTCGCCAGCCGAATGGCCGCAAGAGTGTCAGCCGTTTCACCGGATTGCGAGATTGCAATAACGACATCATCGGAACGAATGATGGGGTTGCGGTAACGAAACTCTGATGCATATTCCACCTCAACCGGAATCCGCGCGAAATCCTCAAACAAATACTCCGCGACCAAGCCAGCGTGCCAGCTCGTCCCGCAAGCGATGATCAAAATCCGCTGGGCATTTTCCCAACGCTCCCAATGCTCGTCGATTCCGGATAGCTTAATTTCATTTCGCTGCACGCTCATTCGGCCACGAAATGAATCATGAATGGAATTGGGCTGCTCAAAGATTTCTTTGAGCATGAAGTGATCAAAACCACCCTTTTCAATGGCTTCAATTTGCAACTCCAATTCGTGTATTTCTGGAGTAATGGTAACATTGTCCAAATTGCGGATAATCAGCCCATCACCCCGGTGCATGACTGCAACTTCTTCATCATCCAAGTAGATGACGTTTTGCGTGTATTCTACAATTGGTGTGGCATCAGAAGCCACGAAGTATTCATTGTCTTTTCCAACACCAATCACAAGAGGGCTGGACTTCCGTGCAGCGATGAGGAGGTCCGGCTTATTCGAGTCCATAACAACAATCGCGTATGCACCTTCCACTTCGCGCAGTGCAATTTGAACGGCTTCGGGAGTAGCCGTAGACGTTCGGTTTTGAACTTCTTCGATGAGATGGATCAGGACTTCGGTATCTGTATCACTGAGGAAGGCGTGCCCGTTTTTCTCCAAGCCCTTACGCAGAGACTCATAATTCTCGATGATCCCATTGTGGATTATCGACAGTTGCCCGAGCCTAGCTGTGTGCGGGTGAGCGTTGACATCATTTGGCGGCCCGTGAGTCGCCCACCGTGTGTGCCCTATTCCGCTGCTTCCCGAAGTGTCAGAATCGGCCACGTGATCGAGTAAGTCCTGAACTTTCCCTTTTTTCTTAAAAAGGGTGAGTTCATCTTGGTTTTGGTGGATGGCTACTCCAGCGCTGTCGTATCCGCGATACTCTAGGCGCTGCAACCCTTTGATGATGATGGGAAACGCATCTTGATTCCCTAAGTAACCGACAATTCCGCACATGGCCCAGATGATTTATACAAACAAAAATAAGAAAGGAATCACTCACTCCAAGTGACCACGATGCGTGCCTTACGGTTGACTTCCGTTGTGTCATTTTCACTCAATGCTTGAGGGCCATTCAAGCGCACACCTGTGAGCGAAACGCCGCCTCGGGAAGCGACAATGTAAAAGTCTTCACTAGCGAGGGTTTCGTTCAATAGTTGCTGAAAGGTTTGTGAAATATTGAAGCGATATGCTTCTTCGATGGCGTCATAGTTGCCATTGATATTCAACCCGATGGAGTTTTCATCTGGCGTGGGTATGGCGTCGCCATTTTCATTTTCGGTCAGGATGAAAAGATCGTTTGGAATGGGATAACGCGAGTCATTGTTTTCCGAAGCAACAGGCAAGAACAATTCAGCTTTGTGTATCGTGCGGTCTTCATCTCGTTCATCCTCCCAAGCGGACAATCCAGGAAAACGAATACGAGTTTTAAGCCCCGCTCCGGAAAACACCCCCGCAACTTGATTGCCCGCAACTGATTCAATGAATGGTTCATCCAATGCTTGAAAAGGTGGATACCACTGATGTGAGAATAGGTTGTTGCGAATGCACAGTTCACTGATGTTGAATTCGAAAATAGTGGTATCCGTGGTATTGTGAAAATGGAGCGTCATTTTGCTTGTTCCGCTTCGAATATCAATACCTACGGCGCCACCTCCACCCATTGAAACGTCTGGAACGACTTTAATTCCCGCAAAATATTCATTCCACGATTGGTTGGAATCATAGACTTCAGTGCCAGCGTCGAGCAAACGCTGACCAAAGGCATTGGTCAAATAAATGCGAGCTTGCGGTGCAAGGGTGTCGTCGCCAAAGAATAGTTCTCGACCAGGGTTGAGATCAATGGGCTGATGGGAAGGATCAACGAGTGCTTCGTCGAGGTGCGCGAAGCTTTGATTGGAATAGTAACCGCTGTCAGAACTCAGGGTATCAGCCAATTCAAAGACATGAATGTTTTGAGGGCTTAGTATTCCGTATGCCGCCCCCGTATAACGCAAGGACAAATAAACACTGTCAATTGTTGGGGAATCACCAAAGTCAAAGTCTGGCTCTATGAGGCGCAATTGGGTAACAAACCCTCCTTGGTGCATTCCGAATTTTGGATGCTCGACATTTCCGAGTACCGCAGTGCTTAGCCCTCCAAGTGGACCCCCTCCAGTTTCCAAACTGTCTTCTCGCACTGTCGCTAGATCAATGAGAATGGTGTCGGTTTGTTGCAGAAGCAACAAATCTTCTTGTGCGTAATCAATGCCAACTTCCGTATTGGGGCGCTTACATCCTGCGAGGATGGCTATCCCTCCTATAGTAGCCCAGACTGCCGCGTGCGTTCCGGCGATGAATTTCAACATGCCGCGAAGTTCAACAATTACGAGACAGCCTCAGCCTTTCCCTCCAAAATCGAATCGTAAAAATTGTTTATGTCACCGACATAACCTTCTTCACCGTGGTATTTGAGGATGGGAAGTCCTGTTGCCTTCATTGCCTCAAGCGTGGCATCATTCAAATTTTCTGAGCCAACAATAAGTCCGTCTGCGTGTGCGATGGCGAGGCCATTCAGCGCGTCAAAGCTTGGGTCCGAAATGGGTTCCAAGGATTCGGGAGTCAACCCGTCTCGTTGCATTTTTTCTGCCATGCGCGAATCAAGACTACCCTCAAACCCTTCATCGTAAATGCTGCAGATTACTTTGCTTTCTGCGAAGTAAGGATCCTTGCTGAAGATCTGCTTCAAGTAAAGCGGGGCGATATTTGTCATCCAACCATTGCAGTGAATGATGTCTGGAGCCCAACCGAGCTTTTTGACGGTTTCCAATACACCGCGGATGAAGAAAATGCTGCGTTCGTCATTGTCCTTGAACATCTTCTCTTTGGAGTCGTGCAGAACAGCTTTGCGCTTAAAGTATTCTTCGTTATCAATGAAATAAACCTGCATCCGCGCTGTTGGGATGGATGCGACCTTGATTACCAATGGATGGTCTGTGTCGTCGACATTTAGGTTCATTCCAGAAAGACGAATCACTTCATGCAATTGATGACGGCGCTCGTTGATTTTTCCAAATCGAGGTGTGAAAACACGGATCTCTCTACCTTTTTCATGTACTCCTTGAGGGAGATTTCGGCTTACGGAACTCATTTGTGTCGCTGGCAAAAACGGAACAATATGTTGGGATATGTAGAGGATTCTTGCTTTCTCCATGATGCCGCGAAATAATTTGGTTAAACAGACACTCAAATATACGTATTTTCGCCGGATAATCCAAGTAAATAGGCACTTTTAGCCACTTGAAATGGTAATTATACATGCTGCAGCGGAACTAGCGGATTTTCTAAAAAAAGAAAGACTGACCAGAGGTTTGGTTGGTTTTGTGCCGACCATGGGGGCCTTGCATGAAGGACATGCGTCTTTGATGCAGCAGGCTCGACGAGACACGCAGGTTGTGGTCCTCAGTATTTTTGTGAACCCAAAGCAGTTCAATGAAAACGCGGATTTTGTTAACTACCCTGTTACCAGAGAGGCTGATTTGGAACTCGCTCGCAACGAAGGTGTTGACGTCGTCTTCTTGCCTGACGTATCTGATGTTTATGAAGATTCTTTTCAGACGGAATCTGCAAATTACGGGGATTTAACTGCCGTTTTTGAAGGTGGGAAAAGGCCGGGCCACTTTGACGGCGTGGTTTCAGTGGTTCGCCGGCTTTTTAAAATCGTGCGACCTGACTTGGCTTTTTTTGGAGAGAAGGATTTGCAGCAATTGGCAGTCATTCGTCAATTGAGTAAAATCGAATTTCCGCGGATTCAAGTGATTGGCTGTCCTCTGATTCGAGACGAGGACGGTTTGGCAATGAGCAGCAGAAACGTGCGCATCTCCGCAAGTGATCGCGGGCACGCCTTGAAGCTGCATTCGTCTCTTTTGGATGTGCTAAGGTGCTCGAAAACGCAAGGGGACCTCCATGGTGCCATTGATCGAAACCGAGACCTTTTGAATGAGGATGAGCACATTGAATTGGAATATTTTGCGGCTGTAAATGGTAAGGAATTCAGCATTTTGAAAGGCAGAGAGGTGCCTGAAGAAACGTTTGTTATTGTCGCGGCAGTTGTCGGAGGAGTCCGGCTCATCGATAATTGTCGCTTGGGATGTTCGTAACGTGCAACGTGTTCGCTATCAAAATTGATATTTTCTTCTGAAATTTGCATAAAACATTGCATCATGGGAGCCATAGGACCAGGTCAAATTATTGTCATTGCACTGATTGTGTTGCTTCTTTTTGGAGGCCGAAAGATTCCAGAACTCATGAAAGGACTGGGAAAGGGAGTGAAAGAGTTCAAGGATGCGACCAACCAGGACGCGGATAAGGACAAGGAAGACAAAGTATAAAGCGCGTGCAGTTTACCAAGGTGGCGTTGCTTGTGGCAGGAGTTGCATCGGTGACGAACGGTGTAAGCCAAGACTCAACTCGTACCACGTGTGATTCATTGTCATCTGAAGACGCGCAATCTTTTAATCAGGAGTTGCCTTACCAGGACACATCGCTTCTGGCACATGAAATGGATTGGCTGGATTGGCTGAGCGCCCACCACTGTTCTTCATCTGACACGGTGCTATTGAACATCCGTGATTACGCAGAAGATGAAGTGCCCACAATAGATACAGCTGAGCTGAAGAGCCGAATGGCCGTACTTAATGCCTCTTCACCTATGGATTTGGATTGGAATCCGGTTGTGCATTCGAGGATTCGGTTTTATGCTAGCAAAAGGAGAAAGCATTTGGGCAAAATGTTGGGACGTGCACCGGCCTATTTTCCCATCTTTGAGCAAGCTCTTGATCGTCATGACTTGCCCATGGAGCTCAAGTATTTGCCGGTGGTTGAAAGCGGATTGAACCCAACAGCCCGGTCACACGCAGGTGCTCGCGGTTTATGGCAATTCATGTATGCGACGGCCAAGTACCAAGGACTGCGCATTGACTCGTACATCGATGAACGCCGGGACCCCTATCGAAGCTCGGAGGCCGCATGCGCATTTTTGTCGAAGTTGTACAAGACTTACGGAGATTGGTTCCTAGCCCTAGCTGCTTACAATGCCGGTCCTGGCAATGTTAATCGTGCCATTCGCAGGAGCGGGGGTAAGCGAAATTTTTGGGAAATCCGATTTTTCTTGCCTCGCGAAACGCGTAATTATGTTCCGGCATTTATGGCTGTGGTCTATTTGATGGAATTCAATGAAGAGCACAACATCTATCCTGTTGATTTCCGCCCTCCTCATGCTCTGCTCGATACCGTTGCGGTAAACGAAGTATTGCGATTTGATCAAATTGCCGAGGCCGTTGGACTGAATCCGTCCGATGTTGCACACCTCAACCCGATGTACCGGTTGGACATCATACCTGCGACAATAGAGCAGTGGCCATTGGTTTTGCCCTCCTCGAAAATCCCGTCGTTTTTGGCGCTTCAAGATAGCGTGTCGAAAATCAAACCTGAGCTGACACCAGACATTGTTTTTGTTCCAGAACCAGTGACCTATCGCGTGAAAAGTGGCGATGTCTTGGGTAAGATTGCAGATCGCTACGGGGTGAGTGTTCGGCAACTCCGTGAATGGAATGAATTATCTGGATCAATGATTCGAATCGGTCAAAAACTATTCATTCATGCCAACCCCAAAAGCTATTAGAGCCCAACTGCTATTCGCTTTGCTATTGATTAGCGGTTGCGGAAGTCAAGAAGGTGCGCGTTACGCGCTTCCCGGAAAAGTAGGTGCATCAGGCGAAATTGTTGTAGTCTGCGAGAGCGCAGTTTGGTCGGGATCCGTAGGGGACACCTTGCGATCAATTTTCGGCAAACCTTTCCCGATTCTTCCGCAGTATGAACCTTGGTTTGATTTGGTTCATTTGACGCCGGAATCGTTTGATCGATTTTGGAAGCCTCACCGCAACATCATTGATCTGGAGGTGGCCGATCGGGTAGACACGCAAACGGCCCACGCTTCTATTTACAGAGAAAAGTATGCCCGCAATCAGATCTACATTGAAGGAGCTGCCCGGACCTCCGATGCCTTGGCTATTTCTCTTGCTGATCGAGGCGATGAGATGCGCAGTGTTTTGCATCGAACGGAAGTCGAACGCTTTGGAAAGCTCATCGCCTTGGATGAAAACGAGGTCATCAAGGCAGAGTTGGTTCATCGGATGCACTTGGAATTAACGGTTCCCCGGGATGCGCGATGGGCGAAGAAAAACGATGAAATAGGCTGGATTGATCGGCAATTGACCCGCATGAAGGGAGGTGACAACCACGATGTGCAACAAGGATTCGTTATCTATCGTGAACCCTACCTTTCCGATCAGCAATTTTCAATTCAGGCGCGATTGGACAAACGAAATACGGTCATGCGAAAGCATTTGCCAGGGCCGACGAAGGGATCGTACATGACCACAGAAATGAGGTATGTTCCGTCGTATGAAGAAGTCGTGTTCAACGGGAAATTTGCCTCTGAACTGCGAGGACTTTGGCGAATTGAAAACGGCTACATGGGCGGGCCTTTTTACAGCCTAACCACGCTAGATGAACGTTCAGGAGAGCTCGTAACGGTCGAGGGCTACACATATGCGCCATACTTCGATAAACGGGAATACATGCGCGAAGCGGAATCGATCGTTCGGTCTTTGCAATGGGCGGAGCCAAAAGAAGAAGGGCAATGAAGCATTTGGACTCATTCAGATTCTGGGGATTCTGGGTGTGTTTGTTTTTTGTGGCGTGCGAAACCGAGCCCCAATCGACTTCCAAGGTTTGGGAATTTGACAGCAGCATTCGAGCGCTGGAGGTCACAGCCAATTGTGGCGTATGGTGGGCTGGATCCAATGGTTTGGTCGGAAATTCGTTGGATTATGGATCAACGTGGCGCGTTGACACGTTGCGTTTGAAGGACGGAACACCTCCAGCTTTCCGTTCCATTGCCGTTACAAATCAGGCGGCCTTTGTATTGTCCATCGGATCTCCTGCAGTTTTGTTTCGCCGAGGATTGAATGACCTAGAATGGGATTCTGTTTATGTCAACTCAGATGAGAACATTTTTTTTGACAGCATGGCCTTTTGGGACGACCAAGAAGGCATAGCCATGGGCGATGCGACAGAGGAGTGCCTCAGTGTGATTGCGACGCGCGATGGGGGTAAGAATTGGAGCCTCCTTGATTGCTCGAGCCTTCCTTCAGCGGTGTTGGATTCAGCAGGGCATAAGGAGGCTGCTTTTGCGGCTTCCAATGGTAATTTGGTCACGCAGGGCGATGAGGTTTGGATGGTGTCTGGTGGTGTCGCTTCACGGGTTTTTCATTCATCCGATCGCGGTCACAGTTGGGATGTTGTAAATACACCAATCATGCAAGGGGGAACCATGACAGGGATGTTCAGTGCCACGCGCTGTTCCGATTCGGAGAACATAGGAATGGCTTGGGGTGGCGATTGGGATGTCATGGACGATAACTCAGCAAACAAGGTTCATACACGTGATGGGGGAAAGAGCTGGCAATTGCATATGCCGGGCACTGGACCGGGTTATCGCTCATGCGTCCAATACGTTCCAAATTCAGCATGCCAAGGGATTTGGGCTGTTGGCATTCCAGGTGTAAGTCAATCTTGGGATGGAGGAGAGACTTGGACCACCGAAGCAGATTCAAGTTATCTCACAGTTCGTTTCGATGTTCAGGGTGAGATTGCCTGGCTGGCTGGCCGAAGTCAGGTCAAACGGATGCCCGTCATTCGACCATGAAGTGCGCTGTTTCTCCGCGGATATTTTCCAAAGCATACCAACCTTTGGACCAGTTGCTCACATCGACTTGCCATGCAGTTGCCTTTCCAGTTTCTTCAACATTGGAGATGCATTGACCTTGTGAATTGAAGATTTGAAATGCTGAAACGCTTTTGCTGCAGGCGATATTCAAAGTTTCACTTACAGGATTTGGCCAAACTCTGAGCGCTGTGGGTTCTGTTTCAGGGATATTAGCGGAGACATCGCCTTTGGCGAAGGCGTATTGCCCTTTTTTCAAATTCGAAACACGAAACAATCCTGATCCATTGGCCAAAGAACCCGGTTGCCATTCGTAGGCGGTGCATTCTTGCCAAGGAGCACTTGCGTCGGGACGCCAAGCGAGGAAACCATTGGCTTCTGTGTCACCGTACAACTCGTAGTCTAGTCCTTCGGCGCTGTTTCCGTAATACTGGATTCGAGCATCCAATAAAGTCCCTTCCGGCCAAATGCCATCCACCACCCAAAAGTGAGTGGTGCTGAGTTCGTCTACGTATGGTTCCGTTGGCTCTTGATCAGGTGCTGCCCAATGGTGTTCAATTCGCACGAGCGCAGAATCACCTTCCGGCATCGCATCGCACCCCACGCGCATCTCCACCCAGGGCAGGTTTTGAATGCCTTCTGGTTCGGTAATGGTGTACATAAAGTCGAGCCTACCTTGATTCAATCTTCCATTGGCATTGAGAGCGATCAATGCCGGGGAATTGATTCCAGGATGCTCAATGGTGATTTCGTCAAGCTGACCATTCGCTGTGATTTGCGTCTCGTAGCGGCCCCAGTTTTCGTCCCAAACCGTCACATCAAGGGGTTCGGCCATGTGATAATTTTCGCACGCACGCAATTTTTGTTGCAAATACAGCGTCGATGCCTCGGCACCTGTTTCGTGGTTAGTAGAATCCAAAACCCAAGTCGAAAAGCCCGGCTGCAGTACTTGCGCTTCGAACCAAGGCGTCATATCGATTCCGGTGACTTGTTCCAATGTTTCTTCAAACACTGCGACGTCCATGTGGCTGTCCAAATGGGTGGCAAGTACAGATTGCATTGCGGATCGAAACAACTCATCTCCTAGATAGGCCCGCAAGTTGTGCAAGATGGATGCGCCTTTGTAGTAAGTGTGACGGCCATAGATTTCTTCGTCTGGCATAGGTGAAAGCGGATGGAATCCATTGTCCTGAATGTGGCACTCTTCTAGTACAAATTGCTGATTGTCCTTAACGACCTCTACGAATTCCTCCGGTCCGTCTTTCCACTCGATGAACAGATGCGAACTGTACTCCGCAGGCCCTTCCTTCAGCCACATATGATTGTGAATGGTCGGCGCCACCAAATCACCCCACCAATGGTGACCCAATTCATGACTGAACAGATCGCCATTTGCGACCAAACCTTCTCCGACCATGAATTGCGGATAGGCAATGTTGGTTGGAATTTCCAGAGCACCATCGGTTGTGAGCACATACCCCACGCGTTCCCATGCGTATGGCCCCCACCAGTATTCCAACGCATCGATGGCATATCCCAATTCTTGGAACTTGTTGGCCATGGCATTGATCTGCTCTGATTTGCCTGTAAGTCGAACAGGAATGTCACCATAGTTGCCGGTGTGCACATAATTGGAATCAACGTAGGGAGCCACGGCAATCGCGGATTGATGCGTGGTGATCGGATGAGTCAATTCAAAGCTGCGTGTCAACGTATCGCCTGCGAGAAATGTTTCTCCGATCAGTGTTCCTTGGCAGTGCGCTCGGCGCCCTCCGGAGCTCGTAACATGGTAAGTGTAAGCCGCGCGCTCGACGAAGTTGTCAAAGCAGGGGTACCAGACTTTTCCGAAGTTGGGAGGAATGGTGGTGAGTCCGATGCCCAAGTTATAAATGTAGTCGCTCACAAAGTAAAATCCGCCCCAGTAAGGATCTTGGTAGGGAGAGCCTTGGTACCACACTTCAACTTGGTAGTCAACTTCGGTCTGCCAACCCGCCTCGGGCAATGCGAGGTGCAGTTGGGATTCGGTTTGCTCAAAAAGGGCGGTCGCTCCATTGATGGTGACGCTGTCCACGGTCAGCTCAACGAGATCGAACCACAGGTCTTGTGCATCTTCTTCGAGCACCTCCAATGCGATGACCGCATGGGCAACCAACTGTTGGTAGGCATAGGCCGTTACATCCAAGTCCAGTTCGTACGTGCTGATGTTAAATGAATCACTGCGAGCAATCGAATGGGACATGTCATAATTCACCATCCAACGTGGCTGTGGAGTTGGCTTCACGGCCTCGCGTTCAGGGGAAAGCTGCCGGTAGTGATGGCATTGAACAGGCTCAAAAACCCGTGGCTTGCGAAACGTTCTCTGCTCTTCTTGTGCCTGAGTTAAGAGGCCAGCCAAAAGCACAGCGAGCGAAAGGAGGAAAAATTGGCGAAAATGAAATGTCAGTTGCATGTTGGCAATTTACGCCAACGGACTACTTTCGCCGCATGAAAGAAATGCAGATAGCCAACGGCAAATACGTCGAGATCAGTTACATCTTGCGGGAAGACACTCAAGAAGGAGAGGAGCTTGAAATTTGTCCAGCAGATGAAGCGTTCGGTTTCATGGTTGGAGAAAACCAAGTGCTTGTTTCATTGGAAAAGGCATTGTTGGGAATGAAAAAGGGCGACTCATTTGCTTTTCGTTTGTCGGTTGATGAAGCCTATGGGGAAGAGGATGAAGAGGCTTTTGTCGAGGTTCCGAAGTCTGCGTTCATTGTCGATGGAGAATTGGATGAATCGGTTTTCGAGGAGGGCGAAGTCGTTCCGATGGAGACAGAGGACGGAGAAGAGGTCATCGGAGTCGTTGCGGAGGTTCGATTGAATTCGGTGATTGTGGATTTTAACCACCCTTTTGCAGCTATGAATCTGCACTTTACGGGTGAGATATTGAATGTTGCTGATGCGCCGCCGCAAGGGGCGTGAACGTATCCTAACTCTCACGGGCATCTGCCGTGGATTCGGTACCTTTGAATCATGCAACGCACCGAAATCGAACAGTTGGGGGAATTTGGATTGATTCGCCGGCTCACTCAGGAGATTAAGCACCAGCAGTCGAGCACCCTTTTGGGTGTGGGAGACGATGCTGCGGTCATTGATTCAGGTGACAAGCGCGTTGTCATCAGCACGGACATGCTCGTCGAGGGCGTGCACTTTGACATGTCTTATGTTCCTCTGAAGCACCTCGGCTACAAGGCTGTTTCGGTCAATTTGAGTGACATCTGTGCGATGAATGCTATCCCAACACAAATTACGGTTTCACTTGCTGTTAGCAGCCGTTTTTCCGTCGAGGCTTTGGACGAATTGTATGCAGGAATACACAAGGCTTGCGAAGTTTATGGGGTGGACTTGGTGGGAGGTGATACGTCTTCATCATTGTCCGGTCTGATGATCAGTGTTACCGCTGTTGGCTTGGTTGCCGCAGACCAGGCGGTCACACGTTCTGGAGCGAAACCAGGAGATTTGTTGGTGGTTTCGGGAGATTTGGGAAGCGCTTACATGGGGCTTCAGGTGTTGGAGCGTGAAAAGGAAGTATTCAAGTCTGCGCCAATGGCTCAACCGGATCTTACCGATCATCAAGAATTGCTTGAACGCCAGCTGAAGCCAGAGGCACGCACCGATATCATTCGTGAACTCGGGGATTTGAAGCTGAAGCCGACTTCGATGATCGATGTTTCGGATGGATTGGCTTCGGAGGCGTTTCACTTGTGCGCAGCTTCGGGATGTGGTGTGCGGATTTACGAAGACAAGTTGCCAATCAATCCGCATGCGTATGAAACAGCACGGGCCTTCAACCTGGATCCAACGCTTTGCATGCTGAGCGGCGGGGAAGACTATGAATTGCTTTTCACCATCGATCAATCAGAATTCGAAAAGGTGCGAAACTTGCCCAAACTCTCAATCATCGGTCACATGGTGGAAGACACTTCAGAAAAAACCCTTGTGACCAAAAATGGTGTGGAGGCGCCGCTCAAAGCCCAAGGCTGGGACGGCATCAAGAAATCGAACGAGGAAGAACCGAACTAACCAGTCATGTGCGGAATTACGGGCATTTACGGCATTCCAGATCGAGGAGCACACGCTCTTTCTGCGGAGGCACTGTCCAGAATGACAGCGCGCATCTCGCATCGGGGGCCAGATGCCAAAGGGTTGTGGACTTCGGATGCTGAGGTTATGCTCGGGCATCGCCGGCTGAGCATCATTGACACCCAAGAACATTCGAATCAACCTTTCATTCACGAGGCCACTGGTGACGTCATCGTATTCAACGGGGAAGTGTACAATTATCGCGAGCTGCGGGAAGAGTTAAAAGGAGCTTTTTCTTTTCGAACCGAAAGCGATACTGAAGTGGTACTAGCGGCACTGCAAGCGTGGGGTGCAGAGGCGCTACATCGGTTCAATGGAATGTTTGCCTTTGCTTTTTGGTCCCGTGAGAAACGGGAGCTTTTGCTGGCTCGCGATCGCATGGGAATTAAACCATTGTATTTCGCAGAGACTTCTCACGGACTAGTCTTTTCAAGTGAAGTCCGTAGTTTATTGGCTTCGGGATGGATTGACAAGCGGCACGACCCGATTGCTTTATCGGATTACTTGCGGTACCAAACGGTCCATGCACCCCGCACCATTGTACAAGGTTTATCGATGCTGCCCGCGGGCCATTTGATGAGGCTGCAAGGAGAGGAGACAGAGGTTTTGGCGTGGTGGGACATGGCCTCAGAAACAGCAAAGATTGATGGGGGACTGCCTCGATCTGAACGCCTCAAACGAATCCGAAGCGCCATGGAAAAAGCCGTGGATTTGAGGATGCGTTCGGATGTTCCTCTCGGTGCATTTCTTTCCGGAGGGATTGACTCTAGCGCCATAGTGGGCCTGATGAAATCAGCAACGGATCAGCAGATCTCTACGTTTAGCGTCACCTTTGATGAGGGAGAATTTGATGAAAGTACGTGGTCCAGAATGGTCGCCAAGCGCTTCAATACCGACCACCACGAAATCCGACTGGAAAGCCAAGACTTTTTACACCAAGTGCCTGATGCACTGGCAGCGATGGATCATCCTTCGGGCGATGGCCCAAACACATATGTGGTCAGTGCTGCAACGAAGAAAGAAGGGATCACAGTGGCGTTGAGCGGGTTAGGTGGTGATGAAGCTTTTGCGGGATATCCGGTCTTCAAGCGGTCGCAGCAGCTCATGGAAAAGCGTTGGTTAGCTTCGTGGCCGAAGGGATTGCGAAAGGCAGCAGGCCTTGCATATACTGCGATCAAAAAGGATGCAACGTCGCGAAAAATGGCTGCTCTACTGGGAGGAGATTATTTCGATTTGGAACACACGTATCCGCTCTCGCGTCAGATTTTCTTAGAGTCAGACTTGAGAAGATTGGCTCCTCGTGCAGGTCAGCAGCCGAATAGAGTCTACCAATGGTTGACGGAACAGATTGCCCCAGATACCAGAGGTTTTGCTCTTCCTTTTCTCTCCAAAGTAAGTTTGGCAGAAATGGGAACCTACATGAGTCACACGTTGCTGAGAGATACGGATCAAATGTCTATGGCTCACGCCTTGGAAGTTCGCGTGCCTTTTTTGGACCACAACCTGGTGTTGGAGGCACTGGCAACAACAGACGATCAAAAATGGCCTCATTCGCCAAAGCAATTGTTGACGGATTCCATTCCTGACTTACTGCCTTCAGAAGTCATTCATCGGCCCAAAATGGGTTTTGTATTGCCTTGGGAGCAATGGATGAAAGGCGATTTGAAGGCAACGTGTGAAGGAGGTCTGGCTTATTTGTCAGACGTCGAAGGCATAGCAGGACAAGAAGTCGATCGCATCTGGTCAGCGTTTTTGGAAGGTGATGCCCGCTGGACATTTTCAAGGCTTTGGGCACTCGTGGTTTTGGGGCACTGGATGAAGGAAAACGGGATACGATGAAACGTCTACGAATCGTCATATCAAGCGATTGGTTTCCTCCGGCATACCGAGCTGGTGGGCCAATCCGAAGTGCCTTCAATTTATGTGCGCTACTTTCTGAGCACCACGACATATGGGTGGTTACAGGTTCACATGACTTGGGCGTTGAAAAGGCATTGGAGGTTGAAAAGGATCGATGGAATACAATTCAGGTCAACGATGCATCCATCCAAGTGCGATACTGCAGCGAAGGAACTTTAGACCGAGGGTTGTGGTCTCAATTGTTGGACGAAATTAACCCTGATGTGCTCCATTTGAATAGCATGTTTTCAAAGGATTACACACTGATTCCGCTGCGAATAGCTCAATCGCGAAAGCCCCTCCGAGTGGTGCTAGCGCCACGGGGTATGCTTGGAGAGGCCGCGCTTTCGATCAAGCCATTGAAGAAGAAGATTTTCTTGAGTGTTGCGCGGATGACCGGTTTGTTTTGTGACGTCAAATGGCACGCGTCGACGGCTAAAGAAGCCTCTGAAATCTGCAATCATTTTGTTTCCGCGGACGTTTTTATTGCACAAAACTTACCCGCAGCCATTCCCCCTGAAAATCCCAAACGCCCGACGGATCACTGGAAGATTGTTGTGATTGGACGCATTCACCGTGTTAAGAATCTTGGTTTTGGTATCGAGGCACTGCTGAAAGCATCAGCCAACCGCCCTGTAGAACTTGATTTCATTGGTCCGCTGGAGGATCAAGATTATCAAAAGGAATTGGCCGATTTGGCGGGTTCCCAAAACGATGTTAAGATTAGATTTCTGGGAGGAATACCACCGACGGAATTGTCCAAATATTTTCATGCGGCGCACTTTTTAATGTCTTCGACAACGCAGGAGAACTTTGGGCATTCCATTGTTGAAGCCTGGGCACACGGCTGTCCGGTATTGATCAGTGACCGGACTCCTTGGCTGCAATTGCAAGATAAGGGCGTCGGATGGGATTGGCCGTTGGACGCCGATGCTTGGCAAGTCGGCCTTTCAAAAGTGCTCGTGATGAAGGCGTTTGAGTGGGAAGAAATGTCAGCGCAATCTCGTGAGTTTTTCAGAAATCACGTTCGCAATGGCGATGCAGAAAAGGCTAACTTGGAACTGTTTCATCCATGAATCGCATTCAACACCTCTTCGGAATTAAATATCCTATCGTGCAAGCAGGCATGATTTGGTGCAGCGGGTGGGAATTGGCAAGTGCAGTTTCTAACGCGGGAGGGCTCGGTATCATTGGCTCTGGTTCCATGTATCCGGAAATTTTGAGGGATCAAATCAAGAAGTGTCAGGCATCAACTGATAAGCCTTTTGCTGTCAATGTTCCATTGCTTTATCCATCGATTGAGGAGCACATGGCGTCGATTGTCGAATTGGGAGTTTCCATTGTTTTCACCAGCGCTGGCAATCCGAAGACATGGACTGAACACCTCAAAAGTCATGGCATCAAGGTTGTGCACGTTGTGAGCAGCGTCAAATTTGCATTGAAGGCACAAGTTGCAGGAGTGGATGCGGTTGTGGCTGAGGGTTTTGAGGCTGGAGGCCACAACGGCAGGGAGGAAACGACGACGATGTGCTTGGTTCCGGCGGTGTCAGATGAGTTGGAGGTTCCTGTGATAGCAGCGGGAGGCATTGGCGATGCGCGCTCGGTATTTGCGGCTTTTGCCTTGGGTGCTGAAGGGGTTCAAATTGGAAGTCGGTTTGTGGCGACACCTGAATCCTCTGCTCATCGAGCATTCAAGGAACGGGTTGTTTCGGCCAATGAAGGGGATACGGCACTGAGGTTGAAGACACTCACACCGGTCCGATTGTTGGACAATGACTTTTCCAAGGAAGTTGCAGCGGCAGAGGCCAAGGGGACGGAACCCGAAAAGCTTTCGGCATTGTTAGGTCGTGGACGGGCAAAACTTGGCATGTTTGAAGGGAACATGAACGAAGGTGAATTGGAAATTGGACAGGTCAGCGGCCGCATCAATTCCATTGTGCCTGCTGCTCAGATAATGGGGGAGTTGGTCAACGGCTACAAATCGCTTGCTCAAGGGATGACCGATTCCAGGTTTAAATGGTGATTTCATTTTCCGGATAAGAATGCCCAGTGGCCAATCGTGCCCTGACACATTTGTTTTCCGACCAAACAGAAGAGCTTTACCAGGTCTCATTGGTTTTTGCGGGATCAGTTGTTTTTGAAAAGGCAGATGTGCTGAAAATAGAGACCTGAGAACTGAAAAATTCGGTGTGTCCTGCAACTGTTTCCAAGCCGACTGGCTTTCGTAGCAATGCGCATATGTGTGGCATTACAGAACGGAACCCTCACTTGAATGAGCGATTTATTGAGGGTTGAAATGGCTACAAACGGATTGGGCCACTGCGAGGTTGACGACTTTATTCAACTCTTCCATTGAAGCCTCGCTAATCGCTTTCACCGTTTTGAAATGTGCGAGTAATTCCTGGCGTGTTTTCGGCCCAACGCCTTTGATATCGTCAAGCTCAGAACGAAGCGCAGCCTTGCTGCGGCGTTTGCGGTGATGTTCGAGCGAGAAGCGATGAGCTTCGTTGCGAAGATGCTGGATCAACTTCAAGGTCGATGAACGCTTGTCCAAGTATAGCGGGTGTTGGTCGCCCGGGTAATAGATCTCTTCGAGCCGCTTGGCGATTCCAATGATGGCAATCTTACCGCGCAATCCAATGGTCTCCAGCGCCTCCAGTGCATGGCTCAACTGTCCTTTTCCACCATCAATCACAATCAACTGAGGCAGTGGCTCATTCTCTTTCAACAATCGGCTGTACCGGCGATGGACAACCTCTGTCATTGACGCAAAGTCATCTGGGCCATCCACCGTGCGGATATTGAATTTGCGGTAATCGGACTTGGCCGGTTTTCCGTTTTTAAAAACCACACAAGCGGAGGCTGGGTTTGTGCCTTGAATGTTCGAGTTGTCGAAGCATTCAATGTGCGTAGGCAATTCACTGAGTCGCAGATCTTCTTTGGCCGTTTCCAGCAACCGCTCCGTTGCTGCTTCTGGATGGGTTTGTTCCAATTGTTTTTGCCGGTCTCGCATGAAGAACCGTGCATTACGCTCAGACATTTCGACCAGTCGCAATTTGTCACCCCTTTGTGGAACGTGATATGAAACTCCCTCAAGAGGCAGATCGATCGCAAATGGCGTGTAAATGAGAGGTGAATCAGTTCCGAATTTGTCGCGCATTTGCACGATGGCTGCCTCAAGAATTTCTTTCGGCTCTTCTCCCAATTTTCGTTTCACTTCCGAGGTGTGTCCTTTGGTGATGGTGCCTTTGAGGATGCGCAGAAAATTGACATATGCACAGCGCGAATCTTGCACTACCGTATACACCTCTACGTCTTCTATGTCGGGGTGAACAATGGTGTTTTTCGATTGATACTTCCGAACAGAGGCCAACTTCAGCTTGTACTGTTCGGCTTCTTCAAAGCGGAAAGCTTCGGCAGCGTCGCCCATGTTTTTTTCCAGTTCGCGGACTACTTCACCGAGGTTGCCACGGAGCAAGTGACGGATTGCAGCGATGCTTTTTTTGTAATTTGCTTCGTCTTGTTTTCCGACGCAAGGGCCTTTGCAATTTCCAATGTGGTATTCCAGGCAGACACGGAACTTTTCCTTCTCAATGTTTTCCTCGGTCAATGCCAAGGTGCACGTTCGAATCGGGTAGAGTTTTCGACACAGCTCCAATACTGTGTGCATGGTCTTTACACTTGGAAAGGGGCCGAAGTATTCGCTGCCGTCTTTGATGAGCCTTCGGGTCGGAAAGATTCGCGGGAAGCGCTCCTTTTTCACTACGATGAAGGGATAGGTTTTGTCGTCCTTGAGTTGAATGTTGTAGAGCGGTCGATGCTCCTTGATCAGGCTGTTTTCCAGCAATAACGCATCTGATTCAGATGGAGCAATGAGCCACTTGATGTCTGTGATTTTTGAAACGAGCAGGCGGGTTTTACCGTTGTGGTTTTGCTTTGTGAAATAGCTAGCCACGCGTTTCTTTAAATTTTTGGCTTTACCAACATAGAGCAACCTGTTGGAATCGTCGAAATATTGGTACACGCCAGGTTGTTGCGGAAGTCGCGCAAGTATTTGACTGATGTATTCGGATTTCACCATAGCTGCACCAAATTTCGGGCGGAATCTCCAACTAACTTCGCCCCATGGTTTTGATTACAGGAGGAACGGGTTTGGTTGGTCGGCATTTGTTGGAGGTATTGCTCGCTGCGGGTGAGCGCGTTCGGGCTGTGCATCGTCCTGCCTCCGATCGATTGCAAGCGGAAGATTTCCTTAAAAAAAAGGGAATCGATGCTTCGGCTTTGGAGTGGTTTGAAGCAGAGTTATGGGATGAAGAGCGACTGGAGGAGGCGTTGCAGGGATGTTCCCGGGTATACCATTGTGCGGCAGTGGTTTCGTTTCATCGCCGGGACACCTCCCAAATGATGGCGGTCAATCGGGATGCAACAGCAATGCTTGTCAACACCATGCTTCATGCTGGGGTTTCAGAATTGATTCACATCAGTTCGGTTTCTGCTTTAGGGCGAAAGGAGGGTGAGCCAGTGCATGAAGACGTTCCCTTTGAAGAAGGTTCTGGCGTTACTCACTACGCTCGCAGCAAATACTTGGCGGAATTGGAAGTATGGCGGGGCAAAGAAGAAGGCCTCAAAGTGATAGTGGTCAACCCTGTCATTGTGCTGGGCCCAGGCGATTTTAGACGCAGCTCTTCAACGATGTTTGCCCTTGCCCACCAGGGATTCCAATGGTACCCTTCAGGCAGCAATGGATTTGTCTCTGCTTCAGATGTTGCTCGAGCTTGTCACTTGTTGGTAAGCCACGAGTGCTGGAATGATCGCTTCATGCTTTGCGCAGAAAACCAGGCATATCGTCAGGTTTTGACTTGGATGGCTGAGGCGATGAGAACACCTCCTCCAATTCGCCGCTTGCGCGGTTGGATGTTGGGGTTGGCGTGGCGTTTTGGACTTGTGCTCGAATTGGTTACTGGACGCAAGTCTTCGATTACCCGCGAATCTGTGCAGAACACAAACAAGAAACACACCTACGCATCAGACTTTTTGGAGCGGACTTTGGAAAGCAAGGGGGTTCAATGGCAATATGAGCCCATTGAAAAGGTAATCTTGGAAACGGCTCCTTACGTCGTTGACGTTTTGGGACCAGCGAAACAATAAGTTAGTTTGTCGCGGTCGCTTCGCGCTCCAAATCAGCAAGGCGCTCACCGACTTCTTCGAGTAAGCCGTCCATTTCTTCCGGGTGCTGATACCACCAACGATAGGTTGTTTTGAAGCGATCTTCGCTGATGTCGAAGCGTTCAAAGAGCTCCACATAGTGCTGCAGAACAATCAAACCTTGTTCGTCGTTCCGCATTAAACGCTGTTTTTTGACGCCCTCTATGAGGTGCACCTCTGTCAGGACCTGTACAAAAGTGTCACGCGCAATTAACCCTTGCACTTCGGATTTTTGATACGGGGGACTCGAGCACGCGGTGAAGCAAAAACATGCGATGAGCAGTAGAAAAGACACGGGGCGACACTCGATCATCGATCAAAGCTTAAGCGCTCTCCTGCATGGTCTCCTGCCTTGGTGAGCAATTGTGATCCGTCATAAACCTGCACGCCATTGACCCAAGTGCCCCGTATGCGCGACTTGAACGTTGTTCCTTCAAAAGGCGACCAGCCGCATTTGTAGCGAATGTTGCTGCGTGAAACGGTCCATGGATCGTTGGGGTCAACGAGCACCAAATCTGCTTTGTAGCCAGGGCGAATGTACCCACGCCCCTCAATGTGAAACATGTCGGCGACGCGGTGAGCCATGAGGTTAACAGCATCTTCAACAGGCAGTAGTCCTTGGTGAACCATTTCCAGGATGGCGGGCAGCGCGTGCTGGACCAATGGACCGCCAGATGGGGCCTTGAAATATGAGTTGTTTTTCTCACCAAGGGTGTGGGGGGCGTGATCGGTAGCTACAACGTCAATGCGTCCATCAAGAATTCCTGCGCGCACAGCTGCGCGGTCATCCGCTGTTTTCACCGCAGGATTCCACTTGATGTGCGTCCCTTTTTGTTCATAATCAGCTTCGGTAAACCACAAGTGGTGGATGCAGGCTTCAGCCGTGACACTTTTTTCCATGGAAGGGATGTCATTCCGAAACAACGCGACTTCGCGAGCCGTCGAAATGTGCAGTATGTGCAATCGTGTGTTCCATTTTGTGGCGAGTTCGATGGCCATGGACGAAGAGCGATAACACGCTTCGGCACTTCGAATGTATGGATGTTGTCCGATGGGCACGGCCTCGCCATATCGCTGGCGAGCGGCCTCGATGTTTCGGCGAATTGTTGCTTCGTCTTCACAGTGTGTGGCAACGAGTGTGGGGCTTTCTTTGAAAACGGCCTCCAATACTTGCCGGTCATCGACCAACATGTTTCCAGTGGAAGATCCCATGAATACCTTCACGCCGCAAATGCGGCGGGGGGCTGTTTTCAAGACTTCCTCTAAATTGGTATTGGAGGCGCCCATGAAAAACGAATAGTTCACGGCACTTACCTCGGCGGCCCTATCGTATTTGTCTTGTAAAAGTTGCTGAGTGAGCGCTTGAGGCACCGTATTCGGCATTTCCATAAACGACGTTATTCCGCCTGCTGCTGCTGCTGCGGATTCGGTGGCAATTTCACCTTTGTGAGTGAGCCCGGGCTCTCTGAAATGTACCTGGTCATCAATGCATCCAGGCATTAGCCAGAGGCCAGTGGCATCAATTTGAAGTGCTTTGGAAGCTTCCTTGTGTGTGTTGCAAGCATCACCAACAGCAGCTATGGTGCCGTCACTGCCGATGAGGACGTCAGCCATGCCGACTTGGCCCTCATTGACGACATTGGCACCGATGAATCGGGTTGGCTGTGGAATCATTGATGAATTCTTGGTTTGGAATTCGGATTTGGAGTGACTTTCCTAAAACGCATTTGAAGGACTCCAACGAAAGCTTCACGGAATATATTCATGCTCATTTTACTCGTGCCCAGTTCACGATCGATGAAAGTGATAGGCACCTCTTCAATGCTGAATCCGAGTTGACGAGCATTGTACTTCATTTCAATTTGAAAAGCATACCCAATGAATTGAATGCGACTTAAGTCGATTTGCTCAAGCACTTCTCGACGATAACATTTGAATCCTGCCGTACTGTCTCGAACACCCAGCCAGAGCACCAGATTGACATAGACGGAAGCGAAATAGCTCATGAGAATCCTACCTAATGGCCAATTGCTGACTTTCCCGCCTCGCGTGTAGCGAGATCCCACGGCTACTCCTGCCCCACCCATGCAGGCTGCGCGAAGTCGCACAAGGTCATTAGGATTGTGTGAGAAATCACAATCCATTTCATAGATTAAATCGTATCCTCGTTTTAAGGCCCAATTGAATCCAGCGATGTACGCTGTGCCTAAACCAAGTTTTCCCGATCGTTCTAGAATATGAATGCGATCATGTTTCGTTTGGTTCTCTTTTACTACGTCTGCGGTGCCATCTGGCGATCCGTCATCCACAACTAGCACATGGAATGGCGGTTCAAGCGTCATTACCTTATCCAACATACGCTGGATGTTTTCGATTTCATTGAAGGTGGGTATGATGACTAAACTCTTCATGGCATTTTAACAACTCATTCGTAAAAGGTTCACTTCAGCATCGGTTAAATGCCTGAAGCTGCCACGGGGCACATCCTTTTTGGTCAGCGGACCAACGGTTACGCGATCTACCTTAACCACGTGATAACTTAGTTCTTCAAGCATTCTCCGTGCAATGCGGCTTCTGCTGGATGTAAGCTTTAGGCCAATCTGAGTTCTCTCCTCATTCGCAAATTCAGCTTCCGTAGCTTTTACGAAGCCTTTGTCTACGATAAACCCCTCTTTCAATTGCTCGAGATGGTTGGGCTGGACGCGTTCGGCAAGGATCAGGTGGTAGAGCTTTGCCGCGCCTGTTTGGGGGTGATTCAGCCGGACCATGAGTTCCTCGTCATTGGTGAATAACATCAAGCCTGTGCTTTCTCGATCCAGCTTGTCAATGGACCGTATTTCTTCTTTGCAGGCTTTCTGAACCAATTCATGAACGCCGCGCCGCGCCTTTGCGTCAGCCAAAGATGTCCCAAAACCCTTGGGTTTATTCAAGAGCACATAGCGCCGCGCTTCAGGGCGAATTGTTGCTCCGCCCACTTGTACATTGTCTGTTGCGTTGACTTTGTATCCCATTTGAACAATGATCTCACCGTTTACCGTTACCACGCCCGATTCGATCAATGAGTCCGCTTCACGCCGTGAGCAGACTCCAGCATTTGCGATGTAACGGTTCAGACGCATGGGCCCTCCGATTGCTGCCAAAGGCTTTTGCCGAGCGATCGGTTTGCTGCCTTTGCGAAAACTTGATCCACTCCGGGATTTACCTCCAATTCCAGCGGGCTTGAAGGCGGTCTTATGTTCTGACTTTCGTCCTGGTTTGGGTTTGCTTTTGGAACGGCTAGATTCTGAGCGGTTGGCACTCGAACGGCTTTCGCCGGGTTTTGAGCGAGGCGCTTGTGAGGATCGGGCACCGGCGCGACCAGAATTCTGCTTCTTCATGAAGCAAAGATATCTCATTCATTGCATGCAAATGAACGCATCTTCAATGTGCTGTATTCGGTGATTTCCACGCCCGTATTCGATGCAGAGAATGTCAAATCGAATGGCGTTTGATTGCTGCTCTTGCTGCTTTAAAAACCGATCAGCGGCGCTGATGATTCGCTGCTGTTTGTCGAGATCAATGGATTCAAAGGCCGTTTCGGCATAGCCAAATTTGCGGACTTTCACTTCGATAAAAACCCAAGTGTCGGACTGCTTTCCGATGAGGTCAATTTCAAAGCGGCCTTTTCGCCAATTGCGTTGTACAATCTGAATTCCAATTTTTTCCAAGTGAATAGCAGCCAATGTCTCTCCCCAGCGTCCGCGTTCTGTTGCATTCATTTCGTGTTGATTTGAAAGCGAATAACTTGATGAAGGAGCTAACTTCGCGGCATGATTTTCAGAAGAAGTATTTTGATTTGCAGTTGTTGCGTTGTCTCCATGTTCGCGTGCACTGTGCAAGCCACGGGACAAGATTTTTCCTCTGATGAATGGTATGTCTCTTGGGGCTACAACCGCTCGGCCTACTCTACGTCTGATGTTCAGATGTGGGGAACAGGTCCGACAGGAGAGTCGTTTGATGTGACCTTAAACGACGCGCGAGCCAATGACATGCCCGAGCAATTTCAGGCAAAAGTGTATTTCCACCCGGGCCTTTTCACTATCCCTCAGTTCAATGCACGGATTGGAAAACGCATCGCGCCGAACTGGTGGTTTTCTGCCGGATGGGACCACATGAAATACAAGCTTCAAAAACAATGGGTTGTGGTTGATGGATCTTCAGGTGCCTCGGATTGGGATAACGATGACACGATGCCGCAAGGGGCTATTTCAGAATGGAGTGGCGATTCATTGTGGTGGGGCCAAGGGTTCAATTTGGAGCACAGCGACGGCATGAACTTTGTCCGCTTCAGTTTAGAACATCAAACGGATTTGTGGAGATCAGCAAACGATCAATTTATGCTCTCTGTATTTGAAGCGATTGGAGCAGGAGTTGTTGTGTGCAGCACGGATTTCACATGGGCAGGGGAACGCCAAAAAAATGCGCAGCACTTGTCTGGCTTTGGAATCGGTGTGCACGCGGGGCTTCGAATGCAAGTGCACCGGCGTTTTTTTATGCAGGCTACGGGTCATGCGGGTGGGGTTGCGCTGCCCTGGATACGCGTTCAAGGGCCAACGGATGCAGGAGCAAAGCAGAACATAGGATATGTTGAGGCTGCCTTTGCATTGGGATACCTCATCGGAGGGGATCATAAGCCCAAAGGCAAACGGAATTGTAATACTTGCCCAAGTTGGTGAAGGTGAGCAAAGGAGAAAGGCCGATCTAGGATAGTACCAATTGGGTTGTACCTATAACCTCATTTCCTTCGAGGATTCGAATGGTGTAGACGCCTGTGAGGAGGTCTTTCGAAGTGGGAATGAAAAAAATACAGGCCTCGATGCGCTCGTTGTTGTAGTCAACTTCTCGTGAGGCGCTCACAGGATTGCCTAGCGCATTGGCGTTGTCACTTTGTTCTCCCATCAGGATTTCTCCCGAAGGGTTGCTCACTTGCAGGTGTAAATTTTTGGAACCTGCGCTTGCAATGCGATTTTCCAAAAGTGTAAAACAGACGCGGACCATACTCAAGCGTGCAGCACGTGTGGTTGGACGTTGGCGTCCATTGCTCAGGATTCGAATCCCTTCAGCTGAGGCTTCTGCCGCCTGCAGTGTTTGTCCAGCGGTGATCATTTCCGCCATATTTTCTTGTCGTTCCACTAAATTGGCATTGCGCTCTTGTACCTCTTCGACACGTGCGCGCATCTGGTCATTCTCGTCGATGAGCGCAAGATTCAATTGATTGAGGGAATCGATTGTGGCTACATATCCTTTCATGATTCCACGCAGGGTTTCAGACTCTTTTTTTGCTCGGGCGAGTGACCAATTCCCATTTTTCACTTGGTTTACCAGTCGATTGATATCATTCTTTTGAGTTGCAATTTGAGCGAGCATCAGCACATTCTCGGTGCTCAGTGTATCGTAGCTGAAGCTTAATTTCTCAAGGTCAAATAAGACTTGGTCGCGCTCAAGTGATATCGCCGAATTGTCGGCTTCGACTTCTGCAACGGTCTGATTGATTTGGTAAAGTTGCAGGCCAAGAGCAATGCACACCATGGTTAAAACGGCAGAAGTAATGACAAGGATGCGTTGTGATTCCATGAGGTGATTGCGGGTGTTACGGACTACGGAAGAACGGGGTGTTCGATGCGCAATTGTCCTGAGGCATCCCAAATTTCGGCAGAAATTTTGGCCTTCCCCGGTCTTCCTAGTTGGAGGATTCCCACATTGTTTTCCATAACAGGCCCCGCAATCCGGTTTGCATTCTTGGTAGCGAAGTCCCACGTCGAGGTAATCCCGCTGGCTGTAATGTCGTACACATGGGAGCCGTCCAACCTGGGGAATTTCGAGATTTCAGCATAGTGAACATCTCCAGAAATGAAGACAGTGGGGGTTGGAGCGAATGCTCGCTGTTCGGCTTCCGCAATGAGGCGGAGCATTTTTTCTTGTTCCCGAGGAAAATTGGACCACGATTCATAGCCATTCCATTCGATGCCGAATTGTGTTGATGAGGCAATGATGCGATAATCGGCCTGCACGTCCAGCTGTTTTTCGAGCCAACGCCATTGATCCGATCCAAGCAATGTTGAATCAGCATTGCGCTGGGGCTCATAATCGGCCATATATGTGAATGATTGGCTGCCTCTGAGGAGAATGCTTTGTGATCGGAGCAGGTTGTCTCTGAAAGTTCGTGTATCGAGCAAAATGACGTGAACATCTTGTTTTCCTCCATCGAACAAGTAGCTCGTATAAATTCCTTTTCGATTTCGTCTCGGAGCGTCCCGCGGGTCATCCCAGAAATCTAAGAAGACTTCTTTTGAGGCTTCTTTTAAAGGATAATGTCGCCCCGCATCGTTCCATCCGTAGTCGTGATCATCCCACGTTGCTAGCAAGCGAGTGGCTGAATTAAGTCGCTGAAAAAACGGATTTTCGCCGAGGATTTCATATGCCCTCTGAAGGGCAGAAATTTCCTGTGTATCACCGTAGACATTGTCTCCTAGCCAAACAAAGATGTCCGGTTTTTGCTGGATCGCAACATCCAACACGGGCATCGGTTTTTCGGCTTGGGCGCAACTTCCAAATGCAATGCAACGAACTTCCTTGCGAACCACTACATCAGCGCTAGCCTGTTTTTTTGCTTTTCGCAGGATGACAACTTTGGGTTCATTTCGGCAACTCAACAAGGTGCTGGACATCGTCAAGATGGCCAAGAAAGAGGTGAAGAGGAACCGGAAGTGTTGACTCATTCACCTAGCACAAAACGAATGGGAAGAACATACTGCACATCTACAGCCTTTCCTTGGTTGGTTCCGGGGACAAAGCTGGGGAGCGAATTGACCACTGTGAATGCCGCTTTTTGAAGCAAATCAGGCCCGCGAACAATCTCTATGGAACCGATGGACCCTTTTCGGGTAACAACGAATTGCACGTGCACCGTCCCTTCGATTCTTTTTTTGCGAGCACTTTCCGGATAAACGAGGTTTTTTACAATGTGCTCCATCATGCTTTCACTTGAACAAGCTTCGCGTTTTGCGCGGTCGTCAATGGAGGAGCAGCTTTTTAGCACGGGCATAACCTCGGCTGTCGTTACGGCATCTGTTTCAGGGTATCCAATGCCATTCTGAGCCAGGAGGCCCTGAAGTGGCATGCAACATGTTGCCACCAAAGCGAAGGCCAAAATTTGCAGTTTCTGACGTTTTTCCATGCTGAAATATACAGGTTATCATTGAACCTTTAATGGCCAACGATGACTGTTCAGGGGATGGTCAATGAAATAGTAACCAGGACTTAATGTGGTTGGGAGTTGAATTTGACGTGAATGTTCGAGCCATTCGATGGCGATCGATTTTCCGGATTGATCCATCAGTCTCCAACCACCTTGAAGCGATCTATCGAGGACCCAAGGCATGGTCACAAACGATCCAGGGCTTGCTGGATTTGGAAATGGCAGTGATGCAATTTCTTGCTTCGAAGTCGTTGGAAATAACAATTCGGCAGCACCTGTGTTCCAGCGCGACCCAAGTAAGACACGACCCGAGGTGCCTTGGTCCCATTGGCCAACCGTTATGAGTTTCCCCCATTCAGGGTGATAGGTTCCAAGTACATTGTGCCATTGTCCGCTCAAAGGGTTATTCGGCGATAAAGGAGTTGCGTGCAGTTCTTCGCTAAAAGCTTGGACGAGGTGTGTGCTTTGCGTTCCTTCACTGGGGTCGCTGCCGATTCCCAGCAGTTGAGCATTGGGCAATGCAACAAAACCATTGGAGGACCAGTTTTCTCCGAACTCTATGGTTTGCATTGCTAAGGCTGAACCGTTCAAATCGAATTTGACCTGATTCCATCCGGCGGGCAGATCATCCGTGATTTCGTTTTCTAAGAGGACCACGACTGATTCTCCTTCCAATGCGATGGCTTTTGCGCTGTGGTTCTGGCCTGGGCTGATGTTCAAGTGCACCCAGCCGTTGGTTCCAAATGTGGTATCAAGTTGCCCATTCGCCAGATGTTTGGCCAAAAGCAACTCATAATGGTAGGCGTTGGAATAGGCCCCCGCGGCATACCAGTTTCCACTTGGTCCTTCTGCTGCGCACGTGTAGTAACCTCCGATTTCGTGCCGATTGAATCCCGCAGCCACGCCGAGGGTATCTGTTACACTGGAATTGCCAAGGTCGACGATGAGCGATCCATTTGTCCCAAACCCCGTCCAGCCTAGGCCGTTTTCAGTCATTCGTACTAGTGCAGGCATCTCCTTGTGAAAGCAGCATGGGTCGAGGACATAACCCAACGCTAGCCCGCCATTGGTGCCGTCTGAATCAGAGGGAGCCCAACCAAGTACAGACTGAAAAGGGGATCCGAATGAAAGAAATGAAATTTCGGGCATGGCGCTTTCGCCGTCACTCCATTTGATTTGCATCCAATCGGATGAAAGACCGACGTTTTCTTCAGTGCTCACCCCGATTCCATTGGCCAGCGCCCAAAGGGTTCCATCGGCACCGCTTCGAATGTGTTTCAGTTGGATTTCAAGCGAATCAAAGACAGGCATTGGGAGCAGTGAGGTTGCTCCATCTTCTTCGACTCGCCAGACCTGTGGTTGAACATCTCCGTCTGCATCAAAGGCCGCGCTGGCAATGGCCAAAGCATCTTCCCAAGGAGCTATCCCAATCGGTTGTTGCCAATAAGCTTCCCCGTCCAACCACCATCCTTGCTCAGCCCAGCTTTCATCCTGATTCCAATAAGATTGAGCTTGGACATTGCTCAACGAAGCCAATGCAATGCAAGCGAAGTTGGCAAACAGCAATGGGTAAAACGAGCTCATCAACGAATAATATGCAGCCCTTGATGGGTTCCTTTTTCAGAAGCGATGATATAACTCCCATTTGGCAATGCTGGTAATGCCCATTGTTGATGTGCGGTTAAGGTTGCCCTCCCAACGACCCGTCCAAATGCATCAAAAATTTGAAAACGCATTGAACCAGAGATGCCTTCAATTGTGATTTGGTCGCTAGCTGGATTTGGATAAATGACCCACTGCTTGCTGGGTTGTTCCCAAATCGAGGCGGTGGCGTCATAATTTTCGACAGTTTCGTCAATGGTAACATTGGTCCCTCCGGGACCTCCGGGACCCCCTCCATTGCCAAGATTATCGGTCGCCACGACTCCGCGGTAAGCCGCAAAGAAATAGGGGTACTGAGGGTTCCAATTTTCATCGACGGTGGCGAAATAGGCATAGGTCCCAGCGGGATATTCAGGCGTCACACATTCTCGGCCATTGAAAACATCCAAGTGACCTTGCATGGCGATATATTCAAAATCTTCGACATATGCTCCCAACACCGCCTCCACGGCTTCTGCTCCAGGCGGAATGGCAGGAGTGACAAGCTCTCCAACATCTGGTCCGTATTGATTCGGCGCGAGAACAGTGCCGTCGGGGAGGGTGTGTCGCACATCAATATTCCGAAGAGCATAGCTGGTTTCCATCCGAACAACTCCACCTGTACCGTCTTCATTTGCATACCCAAAAGGCCCATATATGGGATAACCGTCAAATGCAAAACCGATGATGGGGCTGTGCACATCAGGATTAATTTCCAAGAGGCCCTCGCTCGGATAATCATCGCAGACGGGATTGATCACTTCCATTGAGTTGCTGAATGGAGACGGAATTAGATGGTGATGGTAATTCCCCATGGCAGGGTGTCCTTTGGCGCAGTCAAACCCCGCCAATTCGAAGAAACCGCCGTTTTGATGCCAGTTGTTTTGATTGTTGTAAGAAAAAGCATCTCGTGCATTGAATGTTGGAACGCCATTGATTAAAACACCAGTATGTCCTAAGCCTGTTGCTGTCCCGCCTGTCGGACCTTCTTCTGGATTGCGGGGAATCCGAAATAAATAATCCACGTTTTGTGCTTGCGAAGGATTGCCATCACCGTAAGGAGCTGTGGCATAACGCGGCACGCCAGTAGCATGCACATATACATTGTCGTCTGAAAATTGGACCAGTTGTACATCGCATTCTATGCCGTTGTCTACCAGGTTTCCATTGTTCATGTAGAACGCTCCGGTTGCACCATCGGTATTGATTAACCAAGCTTCGAGCTCTGGTTGAGCGCCGAGTGGACAAACCCCAAGACAAAAAATTAATAAGCTAAAAACTGTAAGCGTAAAGTTGTTCATGAGAGCGGGGCGTTGAGTTTGTAAGGTAGACAAATTGAAGAGGAAGAGGTTTAAGCTAGCTCCAGAATTCGAAGCAAGGAGCGCTTGAATTGTTGATAAACATGGTGGAAAGCGAGCGAACTTCCCGGGTTTTTCGTGCCTTTGAGCAGCCTAAATTGCTCTTAAATCAAAGCCCTATAGAGCATGAAAAGATTATTTACCCTGATGATGGTGTTTGCTGCGTGCACCTTGCACGCCCAAGAGCGCTATTTAGACGAAATTTTTGATAATGTCACCGTAACGGAGGACGTTGAGTATGCTGTCAATATTTCTGTAATCCCCGCTTTGCAAGGCTTGCCCCCAATGGCCATGCCGCAACTGATGGATGTATATCAACCTGAAGGTGACGAAGAAACAGCACGTCCCTTGATTTTGGTTTTTCATACCGGCAACTTCCTGCCGCAATATGCCAACAGCTCTCCGTTGGGTACTCGAAAAGACAGTGCGGTAGTGGAGTTATGTGAACGTTTCGCCCGTATGGGCTATGTAACTGCTTCGGTTGACTACCGATTGGGGTGGAACCCTCTAGCAGGTACACAAGAGGAAAGAACTTTCCAGCTGATCAACGCAGCTTATCGCGGAGTTCAGGATGCGAGAACAGCTGTGAGGTACTTCCGCATGAATGCAGCGGAAATGGACAACACCTATGGCATTGACCCTGACAAAATTGCCATGTTTGGTGACGGTACAGGTGGATACATTACGCTGGCATCAGCCGCCATTGCAGATTACAATGACATCATACTGGACAACGAAGGCAATCCAATTGAGGTGTTTTGGTACGATCCAGGAGACGGTTCATCCATTCCAATGGTCATTGAGCAAATCAACGGTGATCCGGAGGCGAAAAATGATGGGTTCACTCCAGACAGCGTGCAACTCTGCATCGGCCATTATCCTGAATACAGTTCAGAATTCAACTTTCAGATGAACATGGGGGGTGCCTTGGGTTCTGATAAATGGCTTGACGCAGGGGATCCAGCGATGGTGAGTTTTCATTGTCCACATGATCCGTTCGCTCCATATGGAACAGGAGTTCTAGTCGTTCCTACCACGGGGGAGCCTGTGATTGAGGTTACAGGAGCTTATGGAGCACACACTTTGATCAACTCTTTCGATACACCGAACAACAATGACGTTTTTCAGACGGTCAACTTAGCGGATGACGTGTCCCTTGCAGCGAATGAGATCAACGAAGGAATGGATGGTCTCTATCCTGTATTGAACAACTATGCTGATGGCGCTCCGACAGAGCCGTTCGACAGCTCACCATGGCAGTGGTGGGATGTTGCGATGACACAGATGGTTGACACAGCGAATGGATCGGATATCGCGGCGACGCAATTGTCCTTGAATCCAACGATGGGACCAGATGAGGCATTGCCATGGTTGGACATCATTCAGGCTTATACTGCTCCTCGCATGTATTATGCTTTAGGTTTTGGTGAGGTGGAAAGCGTTGAAGAAGCGATTATGAATGAGGCATCGTTTGCGATTTTCCCCAATCCGACAAGTGGTTTAACAACCATAGATCTCAAGGTGCCAGCGACTCAGGCTTCATTGTATTCACTGGAAGGACGACTGGTTCGCCAATGGCCATTGGTCGGGATTCAGGGGCAATTTTCGGTTGACTTGAGTGACGTTCCCAGTGGGACATATGTCGTTCAAATTGACGGAGAGTCTCAGCGCATTTCGGTGGCGAGATAATATTTTATTCCAACGTATGAAAAGCCCCGACCATTGGATTGGCCGGGGCTTTTCTTGTTCAATAAAATACCGGGCTTACCTTCGGCTATAACGAGAATCGCTTTGCCCTCCGCGGTTGCCACCATTATTCTGTCCGCCGCTGCTGTTGCCTGAAGATTTCCCTTTGCCACGCTGAGGTCGACCTGAGCCGGATTGACCGCCACCTCCTTCACGCGTTGGCGCACTTCCTCCATCGCGGTCGGAACGGAAACGTTTCCCTGAACCGCCGCCCTTGTTTCCACTTCCACCGTGGCGTGGTTTTCCATGATTGAAGGGTTTCTTCTTCCTCTTCTTTTTCGAGCCACCTGATCCAGGAGCCTGCGGTCGTTGACTGGATTTGTTGAGATCAAGATCGAGTGCAGGTTTGGCCAAGTGCCAAGGATGGTCTGTGATGAGAGGCACTTCCCGTTTCATCAATTGCTGGATGTCTGACATAAACTTTCGCTCATCCGCTTCATTCACGAACGACCAAGCAACGCCTGAGGCGCCTGCTCTACCGGTTCGCCCAATTCGATGCACGTATGTTTCGGAAATGTTGGGTATTTCGAAGTTGATGACGTGGCTCACGCCGCTGACGTCAATGCCACGTGCTGCGATATCTGTCGCGACGAGGATGTTGATAGTGCCTTTGCGAAATCCTTGCATGGCCCTTTCCCGCTGAGGCTGGGTTTTATTTCCGTGAATGGCCGCCGCATTGAGTTTGTTCTTGCTCAAGTAACGCACGACTTTGTCTGCGCCATACTTTGTGCGCATGAATACCAAGGCGGTCTCCACTTCAGGCTGTTGAAGCAAATGCACCAGCAAATCGCGTTTGTCCGCTTGCATCACAAACATCATCTGCTGATCCACCGTTTCGGCAGCAGTGCTCTCACGAGCCACTTCTACCCGAACCGGATTCCGCAACATGGTGTTGGCGAATTCCAATATATTCGGAGGCATGGTCGCTGAGAAAAACAATGACTGCCGCTCTTTCGGAATGTGTTTAATGATACGTCGCAAATCGTGAATGAACCCCATATCCATCATGGTGTCCGCTTCATCGAGCACGAAATACTGCAAATGCTTTAGGTTCACGTAGCCTTGTTCCTGAAGATCAATTAATCGACCGGGCGTGGCCACAACGATGTCTACACCACGACGCAGTTTTTGCACTTGGCTCTTTTGGTTGACACCGCCAAAAATTGTAGCGGTATGAAGTTTTACGTGTTTGGTGTATTCGAGGATGTTTTCTTCGATTTGAATCGCCAATTCTCGTGTGGGTGTGAGGATCAATCCTCGAATGGGTTGGAATTGGCCGGAGTATCGATCCTGAGAAAGGCGGTGGATCATGGGTAAACTGAACGCGGCGGTTTTACCGGTTCCAGTTTGTGCAACGCCCAAGACATCTTTCCCGTCTAAAACAATGGGAATGGCTTCGGCTTGAATGGGCGTTGGGGTTTCATAGCCCAACGCATGGATGGCCGTGAGCACATCTGCGCTGAGGCCTAAATCGTCAAATGAATTCAAAGGGAGTGTTGTAGTGAGCAATGCACTTCATCGCGTCATTGCTGCTGCAAAGGTCGCACATTTCGTTCATTGTTCGACGATTCAGCATCTTGCTCGTAGCTCAATGTTTTTCGATTCCAACGTTTAATTTAATTTTTCGCCGTGCTGTGACGAATCGAGCCCGCGTTGTTCTTGGTCCGAGCTGACGCGCATGGGAATCATTGCATTCACAACTGCACAGAGACCATAACTGCCCCCAAATGCAAAGATAGCTACACCGAAAAGGGTAGCTAGGTGCATCAAGAACACATCGGGCTTCCCATGGATTAAACCGACATCTTCGGCAAGAACCCCCGTCAGAATCATACCCACAACGCCACCGACTCCGTGGCTAGCAAATACATCAAGGGTATCATCCACAGCTAATTTTTTCTGGAAGCGGATGGCCCAATTGCCTGCCAACGCTGCGAGGAATCCGATCAACATACTGTGTCCAAGTGAAACAAACCCTGCAGCAGGGGTGATGGCAACCAATCCCACAATCGCTCCGATGCAAGCGCCTAGAGCTGACATCTTGCGGTTCATGAATCGGTCGTAGAACATCCAAGTGATCATCGCTGTGGCTGAGGCTAAATTGGTATTCGCGAATGCTTTTACTGCGTCGGCATTGGCTGCGAATGCGGAACCCGCATTGAATCCAAACCACCCGAACCAAAGTAGTCCCGTCCCGAGAATAACAAAAGGAATGTTGGCTGGCTGATCATCGATTTCTTTTCGCTTTCCTAAGAAAAGTGCTCCTGCGAGTGCGGCAAATCCCGCAGACATGTGCACGACGGTGCCGCCAGCAAAGTCAAGCACACCGAGATTTCGTAAGAGACCATCCGGATGCCAGGTCATGTGTGCAAGCGGCGGATAAATGACGCAGGAAAAGAGCACCATGAAAAGAATATAGCTTCGGAATCGAATTCGCCCCGCGAAGCTTCCAGTTATGAGAGCGGGCGTGATAATCGCAAACTTCAGTTGAAACAATGAGAAAAGGAGGAAAGGAATGGTGGAAGCAAAATCTCCGTTGGGAGCAAGACCTACTCCGTTAAAGGCGAAATGGGTTGTAGGGTTACCAATGATGCCGCCGATAGAATCACCGAAGCAAAGGCTGAAGCCAACCGTAATCCACAGAACACTAATAACACCAAGAGCTACAAAGCTTTGGAGCATCGTCGAGATGACGTTTTTTTTATTGACCATTCCGCCATAGAAAAATGCCAATCCGGGCGTCATTAGCAGCACAAAAGCACTGGCAACGATCATCCAAGAGGTGTCTCCTGAGTCAATGCTCAAAGCTCCCTTTCCGGGCACGTATTTAGCGTAGTCTTCACCAAAAACACAAATCACTAAAACCAAAAAGGTTAGTGATAGAAAATTCCATTTTCTGCTCATTATCAAAAAAAGTTCCGAGAAAAGAGTGGGGTAATTGCCGCAGTCGAAAAGTATGGCATCGTGTCTAGACCCACAAGCCTTTTTTTGCTCTAAATCGAATGATTTTATATCATTTTCGAACAGAAATCGACGAAAAACGGAGAAAAAAAGCGTTTTAGCGCAAAACAATGCGTTGGGTTTGCGCTGTTTTTGTTGTTTCGATTACCAGGAGGTAGACCCCGCGCGGCCAGTTCTGGACGTGGAGCGTGGATTGAAACGGATGTTCCATTGTCATCATTTCTTGGCCTTGAGCGTTGAAGATCCGGAGAGCTTTGGACGATCCGGGCGCATTGATGAAAAGTTGATCGCTGGCAGGGTTGGGGTATGCAAAAAGAGATTCAACTTGATTGTTTGATGCATCAATACTCGCGGTGCAGTCCAGGTTATTGTCTACATAACTTTCGCGATCGGCAATAAATGGCTTCAGTCCGTAGAGTGTACCGCCCATTCCGCCTTGGTTGGAATTGAAGTTATTTTCGAACTGATTGTTGGAATACATTTTGTTGTCGTCCGCATAGACAGACGACTGCACGACCGCTTTTAATTCGTCGAGTCGTGGCTCGAGAAACTCGGAATTGAACCAATTTTCCTTCAACCAGCACATCTCAGCATGATAGGCTTCCCGTAGCACATCACTTTCCATGATGCGCTCGAGCAGTGGCCTGTTTTCATTTCCGCCATCAAAATCCAAGTCCAGCTGGGTCATGTTTCCCGGTACGCCAAACGCATAACTGCCAAACGTTTCATTTGAATCCCACTTAATCCATTGCCAGCGGTTTGTGGTCATGTTGCGATAGAGGTAGTAGTTCCGAGCTGAAAGCGTGTAAGTATCTAAGTTTGAGAACAAGTTGTCGAGAGCAGCAGACTGCAAATAAGGGGTGATGTCTAGGTGATCTTGCAACTGCGTTTCAAAGTCTTGATCGCTTGCGTTGTTGATGAATTCGATGAAATCAATCAAGTCTTCCCATCCATTGCTTTCGGTTTGCTTCAGATCATAAGCATTTGCGTAGAGCACTGTATCACTTCCGAGGTAGACGAGGCTTGCCTCATCGTCTCCACCCCCAAAATTGGACCCTGCCTTGAACAGATGCCCTTCATCGTCTCCGATGCTGCGGTCCAGGAATTGGTCGTCGATTTGTTCGGCGACGGTGTAAAATCCCCACGAAGTACCGTTGAAGGTTACTTCTGCAAAAGTGGCGCGTGGAGCAAGAATTCCAGCAGCTTCGCAGACATCATAGAATATTTTTTCCCGCACAAAAGTGGGGTCTTTAAAACCGTTGTTGAAGTTTAGCTTTTTGAGAAGGTCATACGATTGGCCGGCAATGAACCGGTTGAAGTCAACTTTGAATGGCTTTTTGTTGCCGGGATGCATCATGCTCGAATTCCCTTTCAGCCGAATGCCAACGGAATCCAGCATGGTTGTTCCAGTGTTTGAGGTGATGGAGATTCCAGCCGGGATGTAGTTCTGATCACCATTGTACTCGTCATTGAGCAGCGACCAATAACCGGAATCGTAAAAAGTCACATCAACACTGAGGACTTGATCACTACCAAAGACGTTGTTCCCTTCCGTTTGTCCGGATGCATGGGAAAAGCTGCACAATGCGAACAGCAATAATGGGATGAAATTTCGCATGGGTTGGTGGGTGGACACGGTTGAAAAAGGTTGAAGCGAAACGAAAAACCCCCTTGACGGAATGCCAAGGGGGTTATCAGTTCAATCGATTATTTGACGATTTGCAACCGGGAAGTTCCGGAGGTATCGTTGGTTATGATTTGCACAATGTAATGGCCTACAGGAAGGTTGAGGTCCTGCGGTTGGTTGCGGGTCACATTGGACAAGGAGACCACGATTTTTCCGGTTGCATCTACAACCGTTACATCAGCAGTGTTGTCGCTTCCAGACCACGAAAAAGT
>MDTC01228836.1_pt1 | contig 53634 bp, 54 predicted proteins | sample 811181 | NCBI WGS metagenome assembly MDTC01 (sample SAMN05326644, study PRJNA326480) | marine metagenome | isolation source: seawater | place: Pacific Ocean: North | collected 2011 | reverse complement strand
TGCACCCGCATTTTGACCTGATAGCTCAGCTGGTAGAGCATCTCCCTTTTAAGGAGAGGGTCCTGGGTTCGAGCCCCAGTCAGGTCACAAAAAAGTTAAGGCGGTAGTCTTAACTTTTTTTTGTGTCGGCTCACGTGGCGGAATTGGTAGACGCGCTACCTTGAGGGGGTAGTGTCTTACGGACGTGCTGGTTCGACTCCAGTCGTGAGCACTATTTAAAAAAAGCGCAATACTTTTTGCGCTTTTTTATTTATGCCCAAAAACATCTAAAGATTAAATCATTCCCAGAAATTAATTCCTTGTGAATAGGAGTAGATCGAAGTACGTAACGAGATCTATTTTGTTTAACTCAAGGGTATTTAAAGGGTTTCCGGAAAAACAATATGATTTAATTATTATCAGTATAATGCCTATTGACTTGTCTTTTCTTAAAAAATTTTTACTATATCCTTCCTCAAATAGATAATTTGTAAAAAATTTAAAAATTATATCGTAATTACAAAAGTATTAAACAAAATTTAATTTTGCTTAAAATGTATATCATACTGCCGTGATCTACAAAAAATGATTGTGCTAGCACATTTTTCATTAAAAAATTGCAAAAAAAAAATTCGATCTGGGATGGAAATAACAATAATAATTTCAATATCTCTAGGCTTATCTGGGGGTGAAAGTGTCTATATTATGCGATAAATTAGACTTTTACAAATTATTTCTTCTAAAATCAGAAGACATATCAGAAAATTGCTTATTTTTGTTTAATGATTTGTAAAATACAATGAACAATAACGTTAAAAAGAGCTTTAGTATTAGGGACCTAGAAAACCTTTCAGGTATTAAGGCCCATACAATTCGTATTTGGGAAAAGCGTTATTATTTATTGCAGCCAGAACGTACAGCTACTAATATCAGAACCTACAGTCTAAATAGTTTGCAAAAGCTTCTTAATATCACACTTCTTTACAACAATGGTTATAAGATTTCTAAAATAGCCAAGCTTGAAGAAGACAATATCCCACAGTTAGTCAATGAAATCATTGCGAGAAATTCTGAAAAGCATCACGCCATTAACGCTTTCAAATTGGCAATGGTTAATTTTGACAGTGCTCATTTTTTTCAGACGTTTAACAGTCTAATGGTGGAGCGAAATTTCAGAGAAATTTTCAATAAGGTTTTCATTCCGCTACTGAACGAATTAGGTTTATTGTGGCAAACCAATACGATTAGTCCTGCACATGAGCACTTTATTACTAGTTTGATTAAGCAAAAAATTTACATTCACACTGAAAAATTTCAAAAACTAGAGCCTACAAAAACAGATAAAGTTTTTGTAATGTTTTTGCCCGAAAACGAAATACACGAAGTTGGATTACTCTTTTTAAACTATGAGATTGTAGCTAGAGGTTATAAAACTATTTACCTAGGCCAATCGATGCCCTTAGAAAACATGGTAGATTTATTAAACTACTATGAAAACCTACATTTCGTTTCTTACTTCACAGTAAGCCCAAATAAAGACGAAATAAATAAATATTTAGAAGATTTTTATAAAATTTTAAACACCAAAGGTAATTCTAAACTGTGGCTTCTTGGCTTCCAATCTCAACACATAACAAATCAACAAAAATTAGAAGGATTGAGAGTTTTTAATAGCATTGAGCAGTTTACTACCGCATTGTAGTAATTATGAACACAGCTATTGTTATTGGTTCTGGTTTTTCTTCACTTTCTGCGGCTAGCCATCTAGCTAAGCAAGGATATAAAGTACAACTTTTTGAAAAAAACAGTACGGCAGGAGGACGATGTCGACAACTAATCAAAAAGGGATACACTTTTGATATTGGACCTTCTTGGTATTGGATGCCTGATATTTTTGACAAATATTTTGCTCATTTTGGCAAGAAAACAAGTGAGTATTACGAGTTGGACCGCCTCAATCCCGGTTACAAGATTTACTTCCAAAACAAACAAGAACTCACTATAGGCGATAGCGTTGATAAAATTTCTGAAGAATTCGAACGTATAGAAAAAGGAAGTGGCAAAAAGCTAAAAAAACTTTTAAAAAAATCTGCGAAGAATTACGACATCGCAATTAATAAAATTGTACTAAGGCCAGGATTATCACCCTTTGAATTGGTAACTTTCGAAACGGCCGTAAGAGTTGGTCAGTTTTTTAAATCTATACAGCAGATTGTGCGCAAAGATTTCAAAAACCCTATGCTTGTGGCTGCTCTAGAATTTCCTGTATTATTTTTAGGAGCAAAACCAAGTCAAACACCATCGTTCTATAGCTTTATGAACTACGCCGACTACGGTTTAGGAACTTGGCACCCTAAAGGGGGAATGTATGAAATTATCAAAGCAATGAAAGCTCTTGCTGAAGAATTAGGGGTTGAAATTCACACTGATTCCCCAGTGACTAAAATCAATGTAGACGGCAGTGCCAAAGCAATAGGAGTTGAAATTAACGGAACTCAAAATTATACTGCAGATCACATCATTAGTGGAGCGGACTATGCACATAGTGAAACCCTCCTAGACCGTGAATACCGTCAACACAGTGAAGCTTATTGGGATAAGAAAGTCTTTGCACCTTCGTCACTATTGTTTTATGTGGGTTTCAAAACTAAAATCAAGGGAGTTGAACATCACAACCTCTTTTTTGACACTGACTTTGATGTGCACTCCAAAGCTATATACGACACTAAACAATGGCCTGAAGACCCATTATTTTATGTGAATTTTCCTTCAGTGACTGACACCTCAATGGCGCCAGAAAATTGTGAGACTGGATTCTTTTTAATTCCAATAGCACCTGGTATTGAAGACACAGAAGAACTGAGAAATCATTATTTCGAATTAATTCTTAAACGCCTAGAAAAAAGGGTGAATCAAGAATTGAAATCACATATAGACTTTGTAGATAGCTTTTGTGTAAAAGACTTTATAGAACAATACAATTCATACAAAGGAAATGCTTACGGACTAGCAAACACGCTGAGCCAAACTGCCTTTTTACGTCCGAAATTAATAAGCAAGAAAGTAGACAACCTCTACTTCACAGGACAGTTGACAGTACCCGGCCCTGGTGTTCCTCCTTCTTTAATATCTGGGAAATTAGTTGCTGAATTAATCCAAAAAAAGATTTAAATTAGTCATTATGAAAGAGTTATACGATCAAGTTTCAAATAAATGTTCTCAACTAGTTACTGAAAACTACAGCACCTCTTTTACCCTTGCTACAAAAATGCTTGCCACTGAAATCAGAGAGGACATTTTTAATATTTACGGATTTGTGCGCTTTGCAGACGAAATCGTAGATAGCTTTCATAATTTTGACAAGGAAGTATTACTCAATAGATTTGAAGATAACTTAGAACACGCACTCAAAAATCAAATATCCCTAAATCCCATTTTAAATGCATTTCAAGCTACTTTTCACAAATATCAAATACCTAAACATTTAGTCGACGCATTCATGAAAAGTATGCGAATGGATTTACATAAAAAAGAATACCTGACTAAAGAAGAATACAAAGAATATATATACGGTTCGGCAGATGTTGTTGGGCTTATGTGTCTAAAAGTATTTGTAAAAGGAGATCAAGAGCAATACAATAAATTAAAAGATTCTGCCATGGCTCTTGGATCGGCTTTTCAAAAAGTTAACTTCTTGAGAGATTTAAAAGCTGATTTTGAAACCTTAGAGCGAACTTATTTTCCAGATACGAACCTAGCTGAACTTGACGAAGGCTCAAAAGCTAAAATCATTGAAGAAATAGAAGAAGATTTTGAAAATGGTTTATCTGGTATTATTCGTCTTCCTGTAGAGGCTAAATTTGGTGTCTACACCGCGTACAAATATTATTCAAGATTACTCACTAAACTTAAAAACACCGAACCAAAAGAAATAAAAAATACGAGAATAAGAGTACCCAATTATGAAAAGTTTGGACTACTTGCTCAATCTTATGTGAATTTTAAACTTCAATTGGTATGATGTGGCTTGGTTCCCTAATTGTTGTCCTGACCTTTTTACTTATGGAATTTTTAGCTTGGGTGACACACAAATATGTGATGCACGGATTTATGTGGCATTGGCACGCAGATCATCATAAAAGAGACCATGACAATTGGTTTGAGCGCAACGACCTATTTTTTATTTTTTACGCCATAGTTTCAATGAGTTTTATACTCATCGGAGATAACACCTCTATATGGTATGGAATTCCCATCGGATTTGGAATTCTCGCCTATGGAATAGCTTACTTTATGGTTCACGACATTTTTATTCACCAACGTTTTAAAATATTCAGAAATATTGATAATAGATACGCAAGAGGAATACGTCGAGCACACAAAATTCACCATAAAAACATTGGTAAAGAGGACAGCGAAAACTTTGGAATGCTCTGGGTACCTCTCAAATATTTTAAAAAATAATGCCTAAAGCAATTGTCATTGGAGCTGGAATAGCTGGAATAGCTGCTTCATTGCGATTAAGGTCTCAAGGTTTTGATGTAGAGGTTTATGAGGCTAACCCCTACACCGGGGGTAAACTACACTACATTGCCCAGGACGGATATCGCTTTGATTTAGGACCTTCACTTTTTACAATGCCTCAATTTGTCGAAGAGTTGTTTGAATTATTTGGAGAGGAAGTCACATCTCATTTTGAATATATGCAAAAGGAGGTTATCTGTAACTATTTTTGGTCTGATGGCACCACCTTTTCTGCAAAATCTGATAAGCAAGAGTATATCGAAGAACTTTGTGAAACCTTTGATGAATCTCCAACCAAAGTCAATGCCTTTTTAAACCGTAATCAACAGAAATACGAGCTTACAGCTCCACTTTTTTTAGAAAACTCTCTACATAAACTTAAGACCTATCTCAACACAAATACACTTAAATCTATTACGCAATTTTATAAGTTGCACATTTTTCAAAGTTTAGATCAAACTGCAAAGGCATATTTCAACAACAAAAAAACCGTTCAACTAATTAATAGGTATGCCACTTACAACGGCAGCAATCCTTATAAAACACCTGGCATCATGTCTCTTATTCCTCACTTAGAGCAATATTATGGAACTTTCTTTCCTAAAGGTGGAATGCACCGCATATCGCAATCCTTGTATGAACTTGGTCTTAGACAAAATGTATCGTTTAATTTGAACAGTAAAGTAAGTTCTATTTTAACCGATAAGGGCAAAGCTATTGGGGTAATGCTCGAAAACAGAGAAGAGCAAAAAGCTGACTTAGTGGTTTGTAATATGGATGTATTTCCTACCTATAAGTCTTTATTGGCTGGACACAAAGCTCCCAAAAAAACATTAGCTCAAGAGAGATCGAGCAGTGCCCTTATCTTTTATTGGGGTATAGAGAGGTCTTTTTCAAACTTAGATTTGCACAACATTTTTTTTAGTGATAATTACAAAGAAGAGTTCGAGTATCTCTTCGCTAAAAAAAGTATTTGTGATGATCCGACTGTGTATGTAAATATTAGTAGTAAGGATAATCCAGATGATGCACCTGAAAACTGTGAAAACTGGTTTGTAATGATCAATGCACCTGCAAATTACGATCAAGATTGGAATGCCCTTGTTCAAAAAACCAGAGTGAATATTCTTCGAAAACTTTCTGGGATTTTAAATATGGACATCGAAGCACTCATTGCTACCGAATATATTTTAGAACCTTCAGGTATTGAAAAAAACACCAGTTCGCACAGAGGTGCTTTATACGGTGCGGCAAGCAATGACACTATGGCTGCATTTTTAAGGCATCCTAATTTCAATAAGAAAATTAAAAATTTATATCATTGTGGTGGTTCTGTACACCCAGGTGGAGGTATTCCCTTGTGCATGCTTTCAGCAAAAATAGTTTCGGATTTAGTTCGTTATGATTTCAAAACTAAGTAGCACCTATATTGCCATCTTTCTGCTATGGTTGTTTCACCTTTCTGGAATAATTGGAATACTAGCTGGGTATGAACAATGGTTTTTCGTTAAAACTCCCTTAAACCTCGGCGTTTGTTTTGCTCTTTTTATTTTGAGCTTTAAGCGAACAGACCTCAAGTTTTGGATGGTATTCTCTCTACTTATGTTCTTAGGAATGTCCATTGAATGGTTAGGGGTTCATAGAGGATGGTTTTTTGGCAACTATTCTTATGGACAGAACATGGGCCTCAAACTTGATGGCATACCTTTTCTCATCGGTATCTATTGGGCTGTTTTAGCTTTTTGTGGATATTCTATTTCTAGTTTTTTAATCCAAAAAATGAATTGGAGTACGCCGATTATACTAGTGTTTGGTGGATTTCTCATGACGCTATTGGATGCGTTTTTAGAGCCTATTGCTCCAATTATGGATTTATGGACTTTTATTCCTTCAGCCCCAATAGAGAATTATGTGAGCTGGTTCGTTTTTGGATGTGCTTTTCAATGGGTCATTCACTACAATTTCAAAAAAGAAAAGCTCGAAAAAAATATTCAATTTAGCACGCACCTGTATGTGGTACAATTAATTTTCTTTGCCGTATTAATTCTTGCTTTAGACTAATTCAGGTTTTTCGCTCCAATTACCAACTATTCGATAGGGTTGAAAACGACTAAATAACTCTTCAGAATACCAATCTCTTTTTCTTGTTAGTTTTATAGCCTTTGCATGAGACGAATCCTTATATGCGAATTCAAACAGTGCCTCTTTATCATTCCAAATACTAAATGTAGCCATATTTTTAAAGGGCACCTCTCCTATTCCAAACTGAAATATAATGGCCTTTGTCCGTTTCAAATAGTCTTGTGATTGAGGTACATATTTCCAGAATGGTATCAGTTCAGTCCATTTGATTGTAGCACGGGTGAGTACAGCCATGTATTTTGAGTCAGGATCAATATTTGATGATTTTTGAAAAGGCTTTTGCTTAGACCATTCACCATGTGCCTTAATATTTTTCATATAAACCACCATAAGTTCATCGCTGTTTTTAACGTAATCGAAATACACGCCTTTTCCTTGAAAAAAATCATTCGCTGCCTTCTCAGAATCCCATACTTGTAAAATGGCATATGTAGACCAATCGGGTAAAGGATTAAATCCTGACTTTCCACTACCCATAACCTTATAAAAATGCAGGCCTGTGATTGATCGAAGTTTTTGTTGCGTGATAGGGACATTAAAAAACGCCCATATCTTTCCTTTTAAAGATTGAAACCTATAAAACGATAATGTCGTGATTTGTTTACTCATTTTCCTTTAAGAACTCTTCTATCATTTTGAACCATTGACCTGAATTCCACTTTTGTATTTGTTCTTCTTCAGAGCGGATGTTTCGATTTAAATCGATCAAATAAGAATAATTTAACTGATACGCCAAAGGTGCACTTTCATTTAAATTGTAATATATTGGAGAGAATCCAAAGTTATTCTCTTCAAAATAAGCCACAACCGGTTCACGCTCTTCATTTGATACGATATAGAAATCAATTCGAGAGTGAAACTTTTGGTAAAACTCATCAATCATATGCAATGCAGCTTGAGATCTCATATCCCAACTCGCAAAAAAGAAAATAAAAATAGGTTTTTGAAAACTTTGATCAAATTCAAAAGCGATGCCATTTTTGTCTTTAAGATTCCAACGCTCAAACTTTAACTTAAGCTTTGTATCACTACTTGAAATCATTGGTTTGGGGGCAAGAATTTGATTCGCCTGAAGCTTTAAATGATAAGTTAACGGGGTAATCCAATAGAGAAGTAATACTACAACTACTCCTATATTGATCCATCTTTTTTTCATTGACTTCTTATGAATTAGCGTTTTCCTTTTTGATTACATTTAGTGCTGAACCTTCATTAAACCACTTAATTTGAGATGAATTATAGGTGTGGTTTGCGACAATAGTATCTTTTGAGTCATCAGCGTGAGACACTTGGATATGTAAAGGTTTATTCGGTGTAAAGTCCTCGATATCGGTAAAGTTAAAGGTATCGTCTTCTTGAATTAGATCATAATCATATTCATTTGCAAAAGTGAGGGCCAACATTCCTTGTTTTTTGAGATTTGTTTCGTGAATCCTAGCAAAGGATTTAACGATAACCGCAGCGACTCCTAAATGTCTAGGTTGCATAGCTGCGTGTTCTCTTGAAGAACCTTCGCCGTAGTTATGATCTCCAACAACCATTGAATAAATACTCTGGGCCTTGTAAGCCCTTTGTGTTGCAGGTACTGCACCGTATTCCCCACTGAAATGGTTTTTTACCATATTTGTCTGTTGATTATAGGCGTTCACAGCACCTATTAAGGTGTTATTGGCGATGTTGTCTAAGTGACCTCTAAACCTCAACCACGGACCAGCCATAGAAATGTGATCAGTTGTGCATTTACCTTGCGCTTTAATCAACAATCTTACTTCTTTCAAGTTAGCAGCGTCAATTGGTAAAAATGGATCTAACAATTGTAAACGCTGTGACTCTGGTGAGACTTTGATTTGGACTCCGCTCCCATCTTCCATAGGAGCCACAAAGCCAGGGTCTTCGACAGCAAATCCTTCCGGAGGAAGCTCATAACCTCTTGGCTCGTCTAAACGAACTTCATCTCCCTCTTCATTGATAATTGTATCTTTTAGCGGGTTAAAGTCCAGACGTCCTGAAATGGCAATAGCCGTAACCAACTCAGGTGATCCAACAAAAGCTAAAGTATTGGGATTTCCATCTGCACGCTTTGCAAAATTTCGATTGAAGGAGTGAACTATTGTGTTACGAGGACCATCAGCCGCATTATCACCATAGCGATCCCACATTCCAATACAGGGTCCACAGGCGTTTGCAAAAACCGTGGCACCAATATTTTCAAAGGTATCTATGAAGCCATCTCGTTCTATAGTGTATCGCACTAGTTCGGATCCCGGAGTAATTTTAAATTGAGCTTTTGTTTTCAATTTTTTCTCAGCGACCTGTTTTGCCAAAGAAGCCGCTCTTGAGATATCCTCATAAGATGAATTCGTACATGAACCGATTAAACCCACCTCTACATTTATAGGCCAATTATTTTCAACTGCAACTTTGGACATCTCCGAAATTGGTGTTGCCAAATCTGGAGTAAAAGGTCCATTTAAATGTGGTTCTAGGTCATTCAAATCAATTTCGATAACCTTGTCAAAGTACAATTCAGGATTGTTGTAAACCTCAGGATCCCCTGTTAAGTGCTCCTTGACCTCATTGGCTGCATCTGCAACATCTGCACGTGCGGTCGACCTCAAATAACGATCCATAGACTCATCATATCCAAAGGTAGAAGTAGTTGCACCAACCTCCGCTCCCATATTACAAATGGTTCCTTTTCCTGTGCATGACATGGATTCGGCTCCCTCACCAAAATATTCAATAATAGCACCAGTTCCTCCTTTTACGGTTAAAATTTGTGCTACTTTCAAAATAACGTCTTTAGGCGTGCTCCAACCTGAAAGTTTTCCAGTTAACTTGACACCAATTAGTTTAGGGAATTTGAGCTCCCAAGCCATTCCTGACATTACGTCTACAGCATCTGCTCCACCCACTCCAACGGCAATCATACCTAAGCCACCAGCATTTACGGTATGGGAATCAGTTCCTATCATCATTCCTCCGGGAAATGCATAATTTTCTAAAACTACCTGATGAATAATTCCTGCCCCTGGCTTCCAAAATCCTATTCCATATTTATTTGATACAGATGCTAAAAAATCAAAAACCTCACTGCTCGTACTATTTGCTCTTTGTAAATCATCAGCAGCTCCTTTTTTAGCTTGAATAAGATGATCACAATGAACAGTTGTTGGCACGGCAACTTTTGGTTTTCCAGCATGCATAAATTGCAATAAGGCCATTTGTGCAGTCGCATCTTGGCAAGCTACTCGATCTGGAGCAAAATCAACATAATCTTCACCCCTTTTAAGAACTTCATCAGGCTTACCATTCCACAAATGTGAATAGAGTATCTTCTCTGCTAAGGTTAAGGATTTTCCTGTTAGGTTACGCGCACTAATTACACGCTGCCCCATTCTAGCATACACTTCTTTGATTACCTCAATGTCAAAAGCCATGGTTTAAATAAATGGTTGTTAGCAAATGTATCTCGTTCTGAAGAATTTCAGTAAAAAAGATTCAAAAAAACTTTAGCCCATATGCAGTGGAATTACTGCTTGACCCAATTGTTGGCAAAATCGCAATCCGCCTTGCTTTCGTTTATTTGAATAAAGGTATCTTGAATTCTTTCGTCAATCCACTCTTCGATTGTCTTTAATTGTTTGTCTGAAAGGGCTAATTCTTGAATCTTCATATAGTCTCTTGCAAAATCAGCTTTGTGCTCATCATAACGATTAGTCACCTTCATTATCTTATATTTCGATGGACCTCCTTGAGCATCACGCTCAACGATTGGAAATGAAATCTCACCTTCCTTTAATCTGCTTATTTGATTATAGAGTGTTGGATCCATTTTAGTCAATTCAAAACGAGCACTAAAATCAGCAGGATTTCGAAGAACACCTCCATCAAATTTTGTTTCTTTTTCGTCTGAAAATAAACGTGCAGCTTCAGCAAAATCTAAATGATTTGCAGCTATTTCTGTGCGAACGCTATCCAATTGACTTTTTGCGCGCTCAACAGCATCGTTGTCAATTTCAGGTGCAATCAAAATATGTCTAAGATCTACCTCTTGTCCTCTAATACGTTCGACCAATATGATGTGAAACCCAAAATCAGTCTCAAATGGTTCTGATATTTCACCTTCTTTTAAGCTAAATGCAACATCTTTGAACTCCTTGACAAAAGGTGTTTGTTTATCCATAGTATAAGCCCCACCATTGGATTTTGACCCAGGGTCTTGCGAATATAAGATAGCCTTGACACTAAATGAGGATCCGCTTATTTCTACATCTTGTTTGATTTGTTCAAGTCGTTGAATAACTTTTAGCTTGTCTTCTTCTGTGGGTTTGGGTTGTTTCACTATTTGAGAAATTTCTAACTCAGCACCGAAAACAGGGCGTTCTTCTTCTGGTATTGAATTGAAAAATTGACGAACCTCTTCTGGAGTTACTTCAATATCAGTGATGATATCATTTCGCATCTTGTCGGCCAACATTCTTAACTTGTTGATCTCGAAAAGTTCGTCTTTAAAAGATTGTAAGTCAGGCTTTTTATAAAATTTCAAAACCTTTTCAATAGACCCCACTTGAGCAGTTAATTGCTGAACTTGATTTTCAATCATCGCGTTTACTTGATCATCTGCAACCAGCAAACTGTCCTGAATAGCGTGGTGCGCATAAAGACGATCTTCCATCAATTTACCCATCAACTGGCAATTGGTGATTTCTTGTTTTGATACACCTTGATTTTCTAGGTCAATACTCAGTTTGTCAATGTCGGATTCTAAAATCACATAGTCACCAATAACGGCAACAACCCCATCAACTTTAATTCGCTTTGGAGGGGCCGTGTCTTGACCAAATGCATAGGAGGTCATTATTAAAAGGGCTATAACAATAGGTTGTAATGCTTTAATCATAAATTTCAAATTTTCGGTCAATTTTTGCTTGATTGGTGGCTTCTTTCTTACGTTTATACAACAATTCAAATTTCTTGCGATTGAATAGTATTTTCCTAAGCTCTGGAGCTACGAATTCAAATGGAGCAATCGATTTAGCTGTCAAGACTTCTGCAACTTTCCCCAAATAAATTCCACTACTATCTCTCAAATCAAAAACGTATTGATTGCGTTGTAAACGTCTTTTATTAACGTCTTTTAAAGGAGGAATTGTCGTAAATAAACTCCTTGACTTGAACCATTTTCGTTCATTTAAATTAGCGTTAATTAAATAGTTATGTGTCAAAAGTGAATCTAAAAATACGCTGTCACTTACACTAAATCGAATTAGTGCTTTTTTGACCTCGTCCACTCTGCTGTAAGCGGTATCTAAACTTAAATATCGCAATCTGTAAATATCGTCTTCTAGCACAAAGTTTTTACGCTCCTTTTCATGAAGAGCTAAAAGCTCTGTATCATTGATTAAGGTGTCTATGCTTTGGTCATCTACAAGTAAATCATAATAATACTTCGTGTACAAATCGTGTTGGTATTGATTCACAAGTCGATCTAATTCCTCTTTTTTCTGTTTGGGTAAATTGATGACTGCATCATCGAAAAGTAATTGCTTAGTGGCCCAGTCCTCAATGAAAGCCCTTCTTGTTTTAAAGAGCTCTAAACTGTCCTTGATATAACTAAAATCAGGAATATCGATTTCATAGAGTTTTTCTTCTCCTACCCTTGCAATAACATTGTCGGCTTCACTTGTGTTGCTTACAAACATTTCACAAGATTGAAATATCAACACTATTGAAGTAATTATAAACAGTTTAGTTTTTCTTATCATACGAATGGCAAAAATATAAATAAACTAGTATTTTAGTCGATTATTCGTGGGATTTAAGGAAATTTTAAAACTTTAAAATCTGACCAAAGCTAATTTTAAACAAAAGAAGAGATTGAAGTACGAGATTGAGATACCCATTCATTGCAATAAAGAGCAAGTCCTCGCCCTTTATACCAATCCTGATCTCTTGTCAAAATGGCAAACTGATCTGACTTATTATCAAACTGTAAGTGGTGAAGTTGGGCAGTCAAATGCACAAGCCATTTTGTATCAGAAACACCACAATAAACAGGTCATTATACAAGAAACTGTGCTAGAGCGAAAAGGATCGGAAGATTTACATCTGAGATATGAAAATTCGAGTATCGCAGTAACTGAAAGCCATCATTTCAAAGTACTTACCCACAATCAAACCCTTTGGACTGTGGCATATAAATTTCGATTTAAGCCGATTGGACTAAGATTGTTCAAATGGTATTTCAAACATTATTTCAGGGAAAAACATCTCGCTTTAATGATGTCGTTCGGTCAATTTGCAGAAACCTATGTCCGGTCAGAAAATTAAATTAAAATGGGATTTCAGAGGTCCAGAAGCTAATCAAACTGCGAAACATTTTTTAACGCATTTGATTGAATTTCTTCAAAAGGAAAACTTACCGCATTACAACAAGAAGTCTCGCCAAGGATTAGAACAAACTTCAAACTACCTCTGCAGTGTTTGTTTGATAATCGAATTGAAAGAATTAACTTTCTTCAAAGAACACTTAAAACCCCATCGTGCTTTTTACGAAGAACCTTAATTTAATTGGCACTGCAGCCATCGCACTACTCCTTGTATCATGTTCAAAATCTAATTCTCAATCGAATTGTTCATCTTGCCCTGATTCTAATTCTTCAGGCATACAATTTCAATCTTTATCTGAACATACAATTAACGCAGAAGCTTTGTCAAAATGGATTTCTGATTCAGAAAACAATACCATTCAAGAAATAATTTCACAACCGGAAAAATTTGAGTTGCAAATTCGTTACAGTAGACGCTCTACAATTGATGATACTGAGTTTGATGACTATCATTTCTCTTATGCTCCAAAAGAAGAAAAACATTATTTCTATCCAGCTAGTACGGTAAAATTACCAGCAACTATTTTTGTGCTTGAAAAACTAAATGAATTTGAAAACGTAAATAGAAATACTCCTTTTCTAGCTCAAGGTGACACCTTACCTATTTCAGTATCACGAAGTATAGAGCAAATTTTTGCAGTGAGTGATAATAAGGCCAATAATTTACTCTTTGAATTATTAGGTACTGATTATTACAATCGTCGATTTATAGAATTAGGTTTTGAAAATAGTAGAATTAGTCATCGTTTGAGCACTGCGAATTCGGCTGAACAAACAACCCTTCCCATTTACTTTTTCGAAAATACAGATACGATTTTTAGTATTGCTTCACAGACAAATGCACCTATCCGCAAACTTGATTTGTTAGGTATTGAAAAAGGAATTTCGTATATCGATGATAATGGCGAGCGAAAAGAGGGTTCTTTTGATTTTAGTTTAAAAAACTGGTATGATCTAAAAGACCAAATGCAAACTATCAAAAGATTAATTCATCCAGAATTATACGCGGAGAATATGCGCTTTAAAATCAATGATGAGCAACGTGTATTTTTAATCGAAACTATGGCTAAAACTCCTAAAGACCTGGGATATGATCAAAGTACTTATTTCGATAGCTATGTAAAATTCTTAGTTTTTGGTGATCAAAAACAAATAAACAACCCCTTCATAAAAATTCACAATAAAGTTGGATTGGCCTATGGAACACTTACAGATACAGCCTATATAGTGGATGAAGAAAACGATATCGATTTCTTTTTATCCGTAACCTTATTGGTCAATAGGAACGAACAATTCAACGATGGCCTTTATGAATACGATGAGTTAGGTATTCCCTTTATGGCTGCATTGGGAAAACGTTTTTTAGGGTTTGAAAAAAACCTTAAGCAGAATTAGACTGGTTTTCCGTATAAATCGAAGTCTTCAGCACTTTCTATGCGAACTTGAATAAAGTGTCCTGGTTGTAAATAGTGATTCTCTGAGGAAATCAAAACGTGATTGTCAACTTCAGGAGAATCAAACTGTGTTCTGGCGATATAGTACCCCCCTTCTAATCGATCGACAATGCACTTAAAGGTTTGGCCAATTAGTTCTTGGTTTTTTTCCCAAGAAATCTGCGATTGAATTTCCATAATTTCGTTCGCACGATTCATTTTAACGTCTTCAGGAACATCGTCCTCAAGATGATAGGCGTGGGTTTGTTCTTCATGACTATACGCAAAACATCCTAAACGATCAAAACGCTGTTTTTTAACCCAATCTTTAAGCACCTTAAAATCTTGTTCTGTTTCACCTGGATAACCTACAATAAGAGTCGTTCTAATAGACATTCCCGGTACACTTTCTCTGAACTGTGTTAAGAGCTTGTCTGTTTTAGTTTTAGTGGTACCTCTTCGCATGCTTTTAAGGATTGGGTCTGCTATATGTTGCAATGGAATATCAATATAATTGCAAATTTTTGCTTCCTCTCGAATTAAATCAAGTACCTCCAAAGGAAAACCCGTTGGAAAGGCATAATGCAGTCTAATCCATTCAATTCCATCAACCTCACACAAGGCTTGTAAGAGTTCTGCTAAAGCTCTTTTCTTGTATATGTCAAGACCGTAATAGGTTAAATCTTGAGCGATTAATATCAATTCCTTTACCCCATTACCAGCCAGTTTTTTAGTTTCTAAAACTAGTTCTTCTATTGGTTTTGACTTGTGCTTGCCGCGCATCAGGGGTATCGCACAAAACGAACAAGGACGATCACATCCCTCAGCAATTTTCAAGTAGGCAAAATGTGGTGGTGTGCTATTTAAACGCTCTCCTATGAGTTCCTTTTTATAATCCGTCCCCAGAGCTCTAAGTAATTGTGGCAGATGATGGGTACCAAAATACCGATCTACATCAGGGATTTCTTTTTCTAAATCGTCTTTATAACGCTCACTCAAACAACCCGTAACAAAAACTTTTTCAACTTCACCTTCGTTTTTAAGTTTAACGTATTCCAATATTGTATTGATACTTTCTTCTTTAGCATTGGCGATAAAACCACATGTGTTAATCACAACTATGTCCCCATGCTGCTCGTGAACGACTTCTTTTCCTCCAGCCCTCAACTGACCGGTCAAAACTTCAGAATCATACAAATTTTTGCTACACCCTAATGTAACCACATTGATTCTTGATTTTTTTATGCTTTTGGTCTTCATATCTAGAGTGAGAAGAAAGAATTTACAAAGGTATGTGCATCAAATTCTTGAAGATCTTCTATGCCTTCTCCCACTCCAATATATTGGACTGGTATTTGGAATTGATCAGAAATACCAATGACCACCCCTCCTTTAGCAGTTCCGTCTAATTTAGTAATTGCTAATCCACTTACCTCCGTAGCATTGGTAAAGGCTTTAGCTTGTGCAAAGGCATTTTGTCCTGTAGATCCGTCTAAAACCAATAGGACTTTGTGAGGAGCGTCTGGAATTACTTTTGACATCACTCTTTTAATTTTCGACAATTCATTCATTAAATTGACTTTGTTATGCAAACGGCCTGCAGTGTCTAAAAGCACCACATCGGCCTTTTTAGAAATAGCTACTTGAAGTGTTTCAAAGGCTACGGATGATGGATCTGTGTTTGGTTGCGAGGTAACTATTTCGCAATTAACGCGCTGCGCCCAGGTTTTTAGCTGGTCAGAGGCTGCAGCTCTAAACGTGTCTCCTGCCCCTAATATGACTTTTTTACCTTCTTTTTGAAGCTGATAAGCCATTTTTCCAATTGTTGTAGTTTTACCCACTCCATTAACTCCAACAACCATAACAACCTGTAATTCTTGATGCTTATTCTCATCAGATTCAAAATCTTGCTGTGTTTTTAACAAGTCATTGATTTCTTCGCGCAGGTATTGCGCTAAATCTTCAAGCTTACTGTATTTGTGTCTTTGTACACGCTCTTCTAATCGTTCAATAATTTTCAGTGTAGTTTCTACTCCTACATCAGAGGAGATTAAAACCTCTTCTAATTCATCAAGTAACTCATCATCTATACTTTTCTTTCCAACTAAGACTTGAGTAAGCCTATTGAAAAATGAACGTTTTGAGACCTCCAATCCTTTATTTAAAGACTGTTCTTTTTGTGTATTGAAAATCTTTTTTAAATCACTCATACCAGAAACTCTCTTATAAAGATAGGTGATAAAAAAAGCCGCTCAACAGCGGCTTTTATATACTATAAATTTGAAGATTAGTTTTTGCTAAAAAAGTCTTTTACCATTTCAGGTGGCATTACAGACTCTACAAAAGTGTAAGCTCCTGATTTCGCGGACTTTACCATTTTAATCGCTTTAGTTAAACGCTTAGACTTTGACTGAAGTGTTGCTACTGTTTTCTTTGCCATCTTATTTAATCTCTTTATGAACGGTCATTCTCTTCAAAATCGGATTGAATTTTTTTATCTCGAGTCGATCAGGACTGTTCTTTTTATTCTTAGTTGTTATATATCTTGAAGTACCTGGCATACCTGATTCTTTGTGCTCTGTACACTCTAAGATTACTTGTATGCGATTTCCTTTTTTTGCCATGTTTTGATTCCTTTAAATCTTTGCCTACCTAGTCGATAAACCCTTTTGCTCTTGACTCTTTTAAGACGGCAGATATACCCTTTTTGTCAATAATTTTCACTCCTTTAGATGAGACGTTTAATGTTACCCACTTACCTTCATCAGGAACATAAAATCTTTTTTTAGAAATATTAACGTCAAAACGTCTTTTTGTCTTGTTAATCGAAAACGATACATTATTACCGAACATTACTTTCTTACCTGTAACTTCACAAATTTTTGACATTTTAAATCGTTTTAGTTCTTCTGTTTTAAGAGTGTGCAAATTTAGATATTATTTTGATTATCACAAATTAATATTTGCATTATTTAATATTTCGGCATACAGCAATTCTAAGCCTTTATTTATTGCCTTTTCAGTGATTCTTGTTCTGTGATTTCCGAGATTAAATACATGAGAATAACATCGACCTTCTGTACTTATAGCAATGACCGCCGTTCCTATATCTGAGTCTGAATCTCCTTTGGAAGGACCGGCATTTCCTGTAGTTGCAACTGCTATATCACATTGTAACTTTTGTCTTGCACCAATAGCCATTGTCTCAGCTACTTCTTTAGAAACAACACTGTGCTGTTTTATTTCACTTGGATCAACTTTTAACAAGGATACTTTAACCGAGGTATGGTAAGCGACTAATCCCCCTCTGAATATTTTTGAAGCGCCTGGAACAGAAGTTAATTTTTTGGCAATTCCACCACCTGTAAAACTTTCAGCTGTACCTATGCTTAATTGATTTTGTATCGCATTTTCGACAATGAGCCTTTCAATTTCAGCCATTCCTTCAAGACCAACATAATGCGTCTCTAATCTTTGTGCAATACTTTCGATACGCTTATCAACTTCACTGATTAATGCCTTCTCATCTTTTCCCCTAGCAGTTAGTCGTAGTCGAACACGGCCCAAATTCGGTAAATAGGAAAGAGAAAGAAATTCAGGTAAATTTTCTTCAATATCATGAATTCGTTCAGCAATTAAACTTTCACCTAATCCATAGACTAGCATAGTTTTATGAACTATAAAGGGCAATGTATATCTCGCTTGTAATCTAGGGATGACTTCAGTGCGCATGAGCTCTTTCATTTCGAAAGGAACACCAGGTAGAGAAATAAACTCTGTATTTTCTTTACTCATCCACATACCAGAAGCGGTTCCGTACTTGTTTTCTAAAAGTGTACATCGGGATGGCAAATAAGCTTGTTGCTCATTGATTTCGGTCATTTTGATACGTAATTTCAACTCAAAAAATCGTCTTAGTTTTGCCAATAGCTCTTTGTTTTCGACTAGTGTATCATCAAAAAAATTACAAAAAACTTTTTTGGTGATATCGTCTTTGGTAGGCCCTAATCCTCCTGTAATAATGGCTAAATCAGCATTTATTAGACTGAAATTTAAGGCTTCAGTAATCGAATTACGACTATCACCGACTGTGAGTATTTGCAGAACCTCAATCCCAATACTAGTGAGTTGTTTACCTATAAATGAAGCATTGGAATTTACAACCTGTCCGATGAGAAGTTCGTCTCCTATACTGATTAAAACCGCTTTCATTAGAAACTGAAATCGGCAACTATTGCTTTGATCATCAAACTTGTTTGGGCCTTCAATTCTTTAAAACTTTCAGCACTTTCATCAAAAGACTCTTCAGCCTTTCCACTTTTTTCAATAGAAAGGGCTAATAGCATTAAATCGCTTCGACCAAACATCATAAAGTTAGGTTTCATTTTATGAGCCATCTGATACGTTAATGCATGGTCCTTTGTATTGACTGCTTCTTCTAAGGCCTGAATGTCTTGCGGAATTTCTTCTACAAATGCCTTTACCAGTGTTACTTTAAACTCGTTGTCTCCATCTGCGAGTTCTTCAACCTGTTTCAAATCGTACACCATAATCGCTATTTAATAATTGTCCTTAAATATACTTCTTGCTCAATTTTTCCTACTAGCACATCATTTTCCTGAACTGGACCTACACCAGTAGGTGTGCCGGTAAAAATCACATCTCCTTTTTTTAACATGAAAAACTGGGAAACGTAAGCTATAATTTCATCAATTTTCCATAGCATCAATCCAGTGTTTCCACGTTGCACTTGAACTCCATTTTTTTCCAATGAAAACGAAATATTTTCTGAGTTTTCAAATTGTGCTTTAGAAACCCACTTTCCTATAACTGCCGAACCGTCAAATCCTTTCGATTTCTCCCAAGGTAAACCTTTTTGTTTTAATTGTGTTTGTAAGTCTCTGGCTGTAAAATCGATGCCTAATCCAATCTCATCGTAATAATTGGAAGCAAATTCTTCAGCAATATGTTTTCCTACTTTTTGAATTTTAACCAAAAGCTCCACTTCATAGTGGATATCATTACTGAATTCAGGACGGTAAAAGTCTTGCTCTTTAGGCAACACCGCAGAATCAGGTTTTATAAAAATCACAGGTTCTTTAGGTCGTTCATTTGAGAGTTCCTCAATATGATCTGTATAATTTCTACCTATACAAATAATTTTCATTGGTCTATGGTTTCCAAGTTCCCAATTTAATTTGTGTCAACACCTTTTGGGTATACTTTGGAAAATCTGCATTGAGCATCCATCCAAAATATCCGGGTTCTTGTTCTAAAACCTCATTAATTCGCTTTCCTTTAAATTTTCCAAAATTAAAAATGGGCTCTTCTTCTTTATTTAAAGTTAGAAATCCTGCAAAATCAAGTGTTTCTCTTCTTTTGGTAAATGATGAAAGTGACTTTATGTCATTATCAAGATCCTCGTAACGTTCAATCTGAGATAAAAGCACCTCATATGTAGCCATGGTATCGGCTAATGCAGAATGTGCATCAACTAATTCCTTATCGCAATAAAATTTATAAGCAGCTGAGAGGGTTCGTTTTTCTTTTTTGTGAAATATGGTTTGCACATCTACGGATACCATTTTTTTGAGATCAATATCCACACCTGCACGCAGTAACTCTTCAACTAAGAGCGGGATGTCGAATCTATCAGAATTGTATCCACCTAGGTCGCTGTCTTTCAGAATATCGTATACCTTTCTTGAAAGCAGTTTGAAACTCGGTTCATCTTTAACTTTTTCATCTGTGATACCGTGCACTTGGGCCACTTCTGGCGAAATGGGAATTCCGGGATTGACTAGCCAACGGTATTGTTCTTTATTGCCGTTAGGAAAGACCTTAAAAATACCAATTTCTACGATACGATCTTTAACTACATTAGTTCCTGTGGTTTCTAAATCAAAAAAACAGATTGGTTTCGTAAGGTTTAACTTTAATGGCATAAGTGCGTTTTAAATTTTAGCCGATACGTCCCAAGACTCGAGATATTCAGCGATGAACTTTATAAAAGACCCTCCCAAAGCTCCATTAACAATGCGGTGATCGTAAGAATGAGATAAAAACATTTTAGATCTTATTCCAATAAAATCTCCTTCCTCGGTAGATATTACAGCAGGCATTTTTCGAATAGCTCCTAAGGCTAAAATTCCTACCTGAGGTTGATTGATAATTGGTGTGCCAAAAACACTTCCAAAGGACCCTACATTAGTAATCGTATAGGTTCCGTCTTTGATATCATCAGGTTTCAACTTTGCATTTCTAGAGTTGTAAGCCAATTCATTAACTTTTTTCGCTAATCCTACAAGGTTAAGTTGGTCGGCATTTTTAATGACAGGGACGATTAGGTTGCCGTCTGCCAATGCAGCAGCCATTCCTATATTGATTGCCGACTTTTTAATAATTCGTTCTCCATCAAAACTTATATTGAGTAATGGGAAATTTTTAAGAGCACGAGCAACCGCTTCTATGAAAATTGGTGTGAAGGTTAATTTCTCGCCCTCTCTCTTGTAAAATTGGTCTTTAACCCTATTTCTCCATTCAACAAGGTTGGTTACATCTACTTCGATAAAACTTTGAACATGAGCGGAAGTTGCTAAACTCTTGGTCATATGCTCTGAAGTGAGCTTAGCCATGCGGTTAAGTTCAATGATTTCATCTGAACTGCCAATATTAATTTGTGGAGCAGGATTTATCGCTTCTCCAGATTGCTTTTTGGGTTGTGGCACCTCTGTTATTATAACTTCTTTTTGTTGTGTTGCTTCAAAAGCTGGTCTAGAGGCAACATACTGCAAAATGTCATTTTTAGTTACACGTCCCTCTAATCCACTTCCTTCAATTTGATTGAGTTCAGCCTCAGAGACATTTTCTTCTCGAGCTATTTTACGCACTAGCGGAGAATAGAATCTCCCTTCACTATTTGCTGTGATTGACGCTTTGAATTGAGTTGAAGTTTGTGTGATATTTTGTTCAATCTCCTTTACATGATCTACTGCGTCTATTTTTTCTAGTTTTGTTTCTTCTGGAACAATGGTATCTACAGGGGCTTTTTCTTTAGAAGTGTTTTGCTGGATAGTAGGTTGACTTTCTGAGTCCTTCGCAGTGCCTTCGATATCACTTGTTTCAATCACAGCAATCACATCTCCCACTTGGGCAACCTCTTCTTCACTAAAATTAACTTGTACCAGGGTGCCCGAGACTTCTGAAGGGACCTCTGAGTCGACTTTGTCAGTGGCTATCTCAACTATAGCCTCATCTACTTCGATGGAGTCTCCTACATTTTTTAACCAATTTGTTATGGTTGCTTCCGTAACGCTTTCTCCCATTTGAGGGAGTACAACATTAAATTTAGCCATCTACGTTTTGTCGGTTTTAAATTTTAAACAAAAGTAAGAATTTAATACCGGAGTGGTATACGATTACTGATACTTCGACCTAAAGTTACTTCGTCAGCATACTGCAATTCATCTCCTATGGAAACGCCTCTAGCTATCGTGGAGAATTGCAACTCTTTATCCATTAATTTTTTATAAATATAGAAACTAGTGGTATCGCCTTCTGGAGTTGCGCTTAAGGCGAAAATGATCTCACTAATTTCTTCTTTCTCAACGCGTTTCACAAGGGCTTCAATGGTAAGGTCTTGAGGACCTATACCCTCTATGGGTGAAATCAATCCGCCAAGTACATGATATTTTCCGCGATATTCGGCTGTTGATTCTATTGCCATTACATCTCGAACATCTTGCACCAAACAGAGTGCCTTGGATTCTCTTTTCACATCATTGCAGATATTACAAACCTCTTCATCGGTTATATTGAAACAATTTTTGCAATGTTTAATCTTAGATCTCAAATCTACAATGGCTTGTGCTAGATTAATACTTTGAATTTCAGGCTGTCTCAATAGAAAAATAGCCAATCGCAATGCCGTTCTTTTACCTATCCCGGGTAACTGAGCAATTTCGTCTACTGCGCTCTGCAATAATTTTGAAGAAAAATCCATAATAAATTAGAGGTAGTTTTTCAAAAGAAAGATTTGTATTTTCCGTTCGAATTTATAAAACATCTTACGTGTGAATTCTTCGACCATAGCTATACTTCTGATCTCTTATTTTTTGGTGTTACTGTTAATAGCCAAATTTACCTCGAAATCTGATAGCAATGAAGACTTTTTCCGTGCTAATAGAAAAGCACCTTGGTATTTAGTAGCATTTGGAATGGTAGGAACCTCCTTATCTGGGGTCACTTTTATTTCTGTTCCTGGATGGGTTGGGGAAACAGAAATGACCTACCTGCAGGTGGTTTTTGGTTATTTGGTAGGATATCTCATAGTGGCTTATGTTTTGCTTCCCTTATATTACAAACAAAATCTCATCTCAATTTATAGCTACCTTGGAAACAGATTTGATGCGAAGACACAACAGATTGGATCATTTTTCTTTTTTGTTTCTCGTATTCTAGGAGCAGCTTTTCGCCTCTATTTAGTAGCTATTGTACTTCAAGAATTTTTGTTCAGCGACATGGGGCTTCCCTTTGAAGTTACAGTAATAATCTCTGTCTTTTTAATATGGATTTACACGCATAAAGGGGGTATTAAGACCATCATTATTACGGATACCTTACAGACGTTGTTTATGATGGCTGCAGTGGTTTTTGCCATTAGCAGTATACTACAATCTTTGAATCTTTCCCTTGTGGAATATTTGCGAAGTCCTGCTTTCGAAAATTACAATCAGCTGTTTATTTTCGATAGTCTACTCTCTAAATCGCACTTTATCAAATCTTTTATTGGAGGGATGTTTATCACAATTTGTATGACGGGATTGGATCAAGATATGATGCAAAAAAACCTTAGTTGTAAATCGCTAGTTGACGCGCAAAAAAATATGGTATCCTTCAGCTTTGTTCTGGTCTTGGTGACTTTTTTGTTTGTGTTTCTCGGAGGTCTTCTCTTCTACTACAGTGAACAAAACGGGTTTGGTATTCCTCTCATGGACGGCAATCCTAAAACTGATTTACTCTTTCCTGAAATCGCTCTTTCAGGAGATTTAGGTATTGGTCTTTCTGTTTTTTTCTTACTCGGTCTTATCGCTGCTGCCTATTCAAGTGCTGATTCAGCATTGACAGCATTGACAACTGCCTTTTGTATTGACTTTATCCAAATTGAAAATCTCAGTGAAGAACATCAACAAAAAGCACGTAAAAAAGTTCACATTGGCCTGTCTTTTTTATTGGTTTTGGTGATTGTGATTTTCAACAGAGTCATTAGCACAAATGTGATTGACAGTCTTTTGGTGGTAGCGGGTTATACTTATGGGCCACTACTAGGTCTCTTTTGTTTTGGTATGTTTACAAAACATAAAATAGCAGCCAAAAAAATTATGGTAATTTGTCTTTCAGCTGTTGTGATTATTGCACTTATCGCTCAAATTCCTGCTGAAAAAATTGGAGGATATGTCATCGGATACGAATTGTTGCCTTTAAATGGTTTACTTACTTTTAGCCTGCTGTTTCTATTTAAAAATAGATCTTAAAATGACTACCACTTCATGATAACGCTTCCCCATGTGAATCCACTTCCAAAAGCTGCGAGCACTACGGTTGAGCCTTTTTGTATTAAACCTTTTTCCCAAGCCTCCGTTAAAGCGATAGGTATAGATGCCGCAGTTGTATTTCCGTAACGCATAATGTTATTGTATACCTGTTCGTCTTTCAAACCGAATTTCTTTTGAATGAATTGAGCAATTCTCAAATTTGCTTGATGTGGAATAAGCATGTCAATATCTGCCGGTGTCATTTGATTAACACTTAAGCCCTCCATAATAACTTCACTAAATCGAACTACTGCATTTTTAAATACAAATTGACCGTTCATGTGTGGCAAATAAGACTCATCATCTGGATCGTTATCATCCAAAATATCTGTAACCCATCGTGAACCCATTCCCGGGGCTAATAATGCCAATTCTTCTGCGTGTTGCCCTTGTGAATGTAAATGCGTTGATAGGATAGCAGATTGCTCATCTTCTGATCTTGAAACTACTGCTGCCCCCGCTCCATCTCCAAAAATCACTGAAACTCCTCTACCTCGAGTTGTTAAATCTAAACCTCCCGAGTGCAATTCAGAACCAATCACCAAAATATTTTTATACATTCCAGAACGAATGTACTGATCTGCGACAGAAAGGGCATACACAAATCCTGAACATTGATTTCTTACATCTAAAGCACCAGCTGTGTGAATCTCTAAATCGCGCTGTACCAAAACACCAGGTCCAGGAAAATAGTAATCAGGACTCAAGGTCGCGAAGATGATAAAGTCGATTTCGTTTTTATCAATTTCTGCTCTTTCAATGGCTATTTTGGCGGCTTTAACCCCCATGCTGGTTGTCGTGTCTTCACCTCTTACTGCAAATCTACGTTCGCGAATACCTGTGCGTTCCTGAATCCAAGCATCATTGGTATCCATTAATTTCGACAAATCATCGTTGGTTACAACTTTGGGAGGCACATAGAATCCCAGGCCTTTTATATGAGCTTTATGCATTGGTTATGATTTTTAAAACCGTTATGACCTTAAATTAAGGATTTAAATCGATTTACCTCAACCTTAGCATTTAAATCATTTAGCAGACTGTACAATCCAAAGAAGGTTCTATTGACGTATATAAAGTGTTTAGAACCTCTATTATTATTCATCTTTCGGAGTTCTGTCTGATTTGTAAACTGCTGAGCTAGTGCACCAATTTCATTCCAAAAACTACTATCTCCAAAGTCGAATTCTTTAGATTGAAATGGCTTTGTAAATAGCGTCAACATTTGATGAAACAAAGCTGTAAAAAATTTTCGCTCTTCTTTACTATCATTTTTTGTCAATATTTCTAGGGCCTCGAGTTTTTGTTCGAAGAGTTCAGAGTTGTTTAACACCTCAGTACTTGATAAATCAAAATAAGGCACATAAAAACTTTCTGGTATCTTTTTTATACAACCAAAATCAATGGCGACGAGTTTGCCTTTCTTATTGATTAAAAAATTTCCAGGATGAGGATCGGCCTGAACTTTTCGCAATCCATGTATTTGGAACATATAAAAATCCCATAAGGATTGACCTATAGCATTGCGCTCTTCTTGAGAAGATTTTTTATTTTGAAGATAAGCTCCGAGGGGTTTACCTTTCATAAAATCCATGACCAATACTTTCTTGGATGACCATTTCGGATAGTATTCCGGAAACTTTATATCGAGTACCGCAGCACAAGCCTTACTCATTTCTACACTTTGTTTTAGCTCAATTTCGTAATCTGTTTCTTCTAATAATTTCTTTTCAACTTCTACAAAATAGTGCTCAGCTTCTTTCAATTTAATATTGAACATTTTTGATGCAATAGGTTTAACCAATGAGAGGTCACTGCCTATACTTTCCGCAACTCCTGGATATTGAATTTTAATAGCCAAACGTTTTTTGTTTATTACTGCAAGATGAACCTGTCCTATACTCGCAGCGCTAATTGCCTCATCATAAAACTCATCAAATAACTCCTCTGGGGGTTTACCCAAATGTTGTTTGATGGTTTTACGGACTAATGGTCCAGAAAGAGGAGGCACACTGAATTGGGCTAACGAAAACTTATCCACGTAAGCTTTAGGTAAAATATTGCGTTCCATGCTAAGCATTTGCGCCAACTTTAAGGCACTACCTTTGAGAGACTTCAAGGTGTTGTATATATCTTCGGCATTATCTTGATTCAGTTTTTCTTCTGCTCTCTCTGCATCAATTAATTTTTCACCATAGTATTTGAGATAGTTCGCGCCAATTTTGACACCTGTACCTATCATTTTCGAAGCCCGTTGCATTTTCGAAACTGGAATAGAATCAATACTTTTCATGTAATTTACTATAGCTTGAAACCTTCTTTTACCATGAACTTTCCCAAATCGATCCATTTCTCTAATGGATTGGACTGTAGCAGATCAAAAACAGCCTGAACAGACTTTTCAATAGCGATATCAGTCTTTTCAAATTTTAGAGATTCATCTTCAATCCAAAATTTTAATAGTACTAAAAATTGAATCCAAGTTCCCTCTGAAAATAATTTGTCATTAAATTCTTTCCGTTTCGAGTCATTTTCGGTTGTTAAAAGAATGTCTTTAATAAAATTTAAGTAATGCGTTCTAAAATCTTTTAATTGCTTTAAATTTTTGAGACGTTCCAAAGAATGTCCAGCGTTCAAAACATAAAGAACATAAGAGCGGTTAAGGGTTAAAACTTCAAAATAAGAAAACAAGTACGCCAAGAACTTTTCTTTTGAATCATAATTGCTAAAAGATTTATTTTTTTTGAGAACCTTTTTACAATTTTTATGAAAAGCAACCCAGATATAATTTTTAATAGCATCAAGAGAGGAAAAACCCTCGTAAAATTCGTTTTCTTGGAAATTATGCTTTTGACAAAATGCGTAAACAGACTTGGGAAAGAGTTCTGAAGATAGTACCTCTATCATGTAGGCTTCAGCAATCTTTGATTTTAATTCAGATTTCATAAGTCATTTATGTTTAGGTAAAGATACAATATCATTAAACACTATATACGGCAATGTAAAAAAAAAGAGAGCGCAATTCAAGTGAACAACGCTCTCAACAACCTAACCAATAAATAAACAAATTTGTCGAGTTTTTTTCTCTTTCATAGCAAAGTTAATCCCGACGTTTCAAATATACAATTTTGTTTAGTTTTTCCAAATAAAAGATAAACAAAAATTAAATTTTAACATTTCGTCGTAAAAATTAGTCGTGTCATAATGTCATAAAATACAGTATTGGTACCTTTTTTGACTTGATGTTATTAAATTTTTTAAAATTCATTTAAAACCAGATTTATGGAAAAAGGAAAAATTAATGTTTCAGTAGATAACATTTTTCCCTTGATCAAGAAATTTCTATACAGTGATCAGGAGATTTTTTTAAGAGAACTTATTTCAAATGCTACCGATGCAACCTTGAAGCTAAAGCACCTTTGCGATATTGGTGAAGCAAAAGTAGAATATGGTAATCCTCAAATCGAAATTACGGTCGATAAAAAGAAAAAAGAAATCCGAATTATCGATCAGGGGATTGGAATGAATGAAGAAGAAATTAAAAAATACATCAATCAAGTTGCATTTTCTGGAGCTGAAGAGTTTTTAGATAAGTACAAGGACAGTGCTAAAGACAATGGTATTATTGGTCATTTTGGTTTAGGATTTTATTCTGCCTTTATGGTCGCTGACAAAGTTGAAATTATTTCAAAAAGCTATAAAGAAGTTCCTGCTGTTCATTGGTCATGTGATGGCTCTCCAGAATTTCAATTAAATCCATGTGAAAAAACAGAGAGAGGTACTGAGGTTATTCTTCACATCGCTAAAGACGCTAAAGACTTTTTAGAAGATCAGAAAATTACTGAACTTCTCAATAAGTACAACAAATTCATGCCCATACCAATAAAGTTTGGCACTCGCACTGAAACATTGGAAAAACCTGAAGATGCTAAGGAAGAAGATGCAGCTCCAACAAAAGAAGTAGACAATATCATTAATAATACTTCTCCGGCATGGACCAAAAAACCAGCAGACTTAGAAAGCGAAGATTATGTTTCTTTTTACAGAGAATTATATCCAATGCAATTTGAGCAACCGCTGTTCAATATTCATTTGAATGTAGATTATCCTTTCAATTTAACAGGGATCCTGTATTTCCCCAAGCTAAGCAATGATCTCAACCTGCAAAAGGATCGTATACAACTTTACCAAAATCAAGTATTTGTAACTGATAACGTAGAAGGAATTGTCCCTGAATTCCTAACAATGTTAAAAGGAGTGATCGATTCTCCGGATATTCCTTTAAATGTATCTAGATCTTACCTGCAATCAGATAGTAGTGTAAAGAAAATTACCTCGTACATCACTCGCAAGGTGGCAGATAAGCTGGCTAGTTTATACAAAAAAGATCGTGCTGATTTCGAATCGAAATGGAATGATATAAAAGTAGTCATCGAGTACGGTATGCTTACCGAAGATAAATTTTACGAGAAATCAGAAAAGTTCGCGCTTTATCCTACTGTAGATGAAAGCTATTTGACTTGGGATGAATTGGAAACCCAAATCGGCGAATTACACAAAGACAAAGATGGTAAAACGGTCGTGTTATACTCTTCTAACAAAGAAGAACAATTTAGTTATATCGAACAAGCAAAAGAAAAGGGATATACCGTATTATTGTTAGACTCTCCCATCGCACCGCATTTAATCCAGAAAATCGAACAACAAAAGGAAGGATTTAGCTTTGCGAGGGTTGACAGTGATAGTATTGAAAAACTCATCCAAAAAGAAGATAATCAAGTATCAAAACTATCTGAAGAGCAGCAAGAAACCTTGAAATCAACATTAGAAGAGCAACTAAAAGAACAAGGCTTTATAATACAACTCGAAGCGCTTGATAGTAATTCAGAAGCTTTCATGCTCACAGAGCCTGAATTTATGCGCCGAATGAAGGATATGCAGCAAACCGGTGGAGGTGGAATGATGGGCATGGGATCAATGCCAGATATGTATAATCTAGTTGTTAATACAAATTCAGAAATTGCTCAAAACATACTAGATATAAATGACAATGAGCAAAAAGCAAGTTTAATTGATCAAGCGTTAGACCTGGCAAAATTATCAAAGGGATTATTAAAAGGAGAGGCACTTGCTGCGTTTGTAAGTCGAACATATAAGTTAATTAAATAGAAGAAAAAATAAAGCCCTGCGGTGCAGGGCTTTATAACTAAACTAACTAAACATTACAGAAGATTATTGAACTGTAAACTCTTCTTCGAACTGCAATCCGTTATCGTAAAGTCGAATGCGATAGGTGTCGGAATATGCAGTTTCAAAATTAAATACCTTAGAAATGGAGAATTCTCCTTTTAGATTCTCACGATAAACTTCTCTATTTTTTGAATCAAGAACGACGATATAAACCTCGTTCAAGTCCCAATTAATAAATTGCATTTTAACCTTATTGTTTTGCTTGCTAAAAACAGGATCAAAAGTTAAGATCTCTTTAGAAGGACCCGACGAAAGCGGGTTGGCAAAAAGAGATGGAAGCATTGCAGTCATTAAAAACAGGGTAACTACTATTAATTTTAAATTTGTCATAACGTTCGTTTTTTTATTTGATGAATACACTTCAAAAGTACCTCTGATTAACAAGCACTAACAACAACAAAATTGCTCATATTATGTACTATTTTAACCCTATATTTGCATTAATATTAAGCAGATGTTAATTATTGACACAAGTAAAGTAAAATGTTCAAGCCCTCCTTAGAAATTGTAACTCCGAATTTTGGAAATTCTTTTGCACTTAACAGTTTTGATAAAAGGCATGTAAATACGTTTAAGAGTTGGCACTATCATCCAGAAATTGAATTAGTATACATCAATGGTGGAAGTGGTAAAAGACAAATAGGGAGTCATGTCTCTTATTTCAATGACGGTGATCTCATTCTCATAGGATCTAATCTACCACATTGTGGATTTACAGATAAATATACGGGAAACGAAAAAGAGACATTGATTCAAATTAAGGACGACTCCTTGGGTGTAGGATTTTTAAATATACCAGAGATGCAGCCTATTAAGCTTCTGTTTGAGCGCGCTAAATCTGGCCTTGCCTTCGACGGAAAGACCAAAGTAAAAATTGGAGAAAAGATGGAAATACTCGAATACCAATCAGATTTTCAAAAATTAATGAGTATTCTAAATATTTTCCATGAACTAGCACAATCTAAAGAAGCGAATATATTGAATGCCGCTGGCTTTTCTATGAATACAGCGATTACCGATAACAACAGAATTAATGATGTTTTCAACTATGTCAAAAACAATTTCCAAAGATCAATTTCTCTCGACGAAATTGCATCTGTTGCTTTTATGACTGTACCTTCGTTTTGCAGGTATTTTAAGAAAGTCACCAATAAAACCTTTACACAGTTTGTTAATGAGTACAGACTGGTGCACGCCTCTAAATTATTAAGTGAAGAGCCCATGAGTGTTTCTGATATTGCTGATGAATGTGGGTTCAATAATTTTTCACATTTCACCAAACTCTTTAAAAATTTTACTGGACAATCGCCTTCAACCTATAGAAAAAAATTAGAACAGTCTTTATGAAAAAAATTGAATTACCAGAATTAAAGGTTTGGTACAAGACTGATTTTTTATCCTTGGAAGAAGCCGAATATTTCTTCAAACTATTTGAAACAACTGTACCTTGGAGACAGGATCCCATTGTTATATTCGGAAAACAAATAATGCAACCTCGACTCACTGCATTTTATTCAGAGAATGATTTGAGCTATGGTTATTCTTCAATACGGATGCAACCTCATGCATTCACCACTGAATTAAAAAATCTAAAATATAAGGTTGAGAAATGTACTCAAATGACCTTTAATTGTTGCTTATTGAATTTTTACAGAGATGGTAATGATAGTAACGGATGGCATAGCGACGATGAAAAAGAGCTGGGAAAAAATCCCGAAATTGCAAGTATAAGTCTTGGAGGAGTTCGCTTTTTTCATCTAAAGCACAAAAAAAACAAGGAATTAAAATCAAAAATATTACTTGAAAATGGAAGCTTACTTTGTATGGGAGGTCAAACCCAACACAGGTATAAGCACCAGATTCCAAAATCAAAAACCTATAACAGTCCTAGAATAAATTTGACCTTTAGGCGTATATTTGATGTGCTATGACAAAAGAATTTTCTGAGAAAGAATTAGATCGCATTATTGAAATGGCATGGGAAGATCGCACACCCTTTGAGGCGATTAAATACCAGTTTAACATTAGCGAACAACAAACGATTGAGTTAATGCGAAGACACATGAAGCCTTCAAGTTTTAAAATGTGGAGGAAACGCGTGCAAGGAAGAAAGACGAAACATGCACTCAAACGAGGTTCTACCGTTGACCGTTTTAAATGCAGCCGTCAAAGAAACATAAGTAACAATAAGGTCTCTAAGCGTTAAAATAACTCTTCAAGCAATTTAGCCAAGCGATACCCTCCTTTTCGCAGTTGTTCGAAAAGCAAGCTGTTGTGGTCATAACTATAGCGATATCCAAGTCTATCTCCATCTTTAGCAGAATTGTATATTTCTCGAGCAATTTGGTGAGACTCTTCAATCCATTCTGTTGTATTTCCTTTGGCAAATGAATTGCGCTGGGTAACACTTGTTCCTCTCATAAGTTCTTCACTTAAGGTTTTTGCATCCATTCCCCATGACTCTATAAGATTAGAATCCCAGACTCGGTGAAGATTAGATGAAGTTGAAAACCACTTTACTTTTATATTATTTCCTCCTCGGTCTTCAGATTGACCCACATGTAAAGGTTGGTGAGCATCTCCTACAAAATGAATCAATAATTTTAAGTGAAATGCCTTTTCTTCTTTGGAAGTATTCGCACTTTGAATGATTTGAATACAAGTATTAATACCTTGAACTAAGTCGCCTTTTTCTGAAGCTTCTTCTAGTTTATAGGTCTCGCTCATCGGGTAATTCACATAATGCCAAGGACCGTACTTATTATAGGCGCTTTCACTTTTGATTTCGTCCGCGTAGGTAGAATAATAAGCTATACTTTGACCACCGAGAAGTTTGTTGATTTTTTTAAGCGCTTTCTTAGATAAATTAGCTTCGGCTATATAAGCTACAACTCTATGTCCTGTTTGACCCCAATTATCATTTTGAGTCAAAGGTGTTGCATTTAATTCAGGTGCTATACAACTTATCATCGCAACTAAAGTTTTGATGCTTGCTAATTTCATCTTCATTATTTTTTTATAAAAATACGTCGATACACTTGACAAAATCTTAGGGTTCAGCTAAAACTTAAAAATTACTACCTTATAGCCCTAAAATGAATCCAAATGAAAGTCCAAGCAAAGAATTCAAAATTTGAAAAGACAAAACGACCTATCTCTGGTTATATCATGGTGTTTTTATGCCTATCCATTATGGGGTACTCTATTTATCAAGTCATTACATTTAGAGACTCACTTTACGTGTTGTCATTCGTTTTTGGATTGTTCATGATTACGGGTACTATATTGATTAATCCAAATACAGCTAAGGTGCTGTTGCTCTTTGGAAAATACAAAGGAACAGTCAAAAAAAATGGCCTTTATTGGGTTAACCCTTTTTACGCCAAGAGAAAAATCTCACTGCGCGCAAGTAATTTTGACAGTGAGCGCTTAAAAGTGAATGACAAAATAGGAAACCCCATTATGATCAGCACTATTCTTGTGTGGAGAGTCACAGACACCTACCTTGCTAGCTTTGAGATTGACGACTATAAAAATTTCGTTCGTGTTCAGACCGACGCCGCGGTCAGAAAGTTAGCGAGTATGTACCCCTATGACAATTTTGAAGAAGGTACAGAAGACGAACATGTCACTCTTCGATCAAGTATTAACGAGGTCAGTGAAGCACTAGAAAAAGAAATACAAGAGCGACTTAGTATGGCAGGTATAGAAGTTTTAGAAGCGCGTATTGGTTATTTGGCTTATGCTCAAGAAATTGCAAACGCTATGCTTAAAAGACAGCAAGCGACGGCTATTGTAGCTGCAAGACATAAGATTGTTGAAGGGGCAGTGGGAATGGTTGAAATGGCCTTACAACAACTCAGCGAAAAAGAAGTGGTAAAACTTGATGAGAAAACCAAAGCCTCGATGGTGAGTAATCTTATGGTAGTATTGTGCTCTGATAAAGATGCTGCGCCAATTGTGAATACCACTACCTGATTCTTATTTCAAAATGAAAGTCTACGCCTATTTATTTTATTTGTTACTAAGTGGGTTATCTTCTTTGTGCGCACAGCATGGCACTGATCACTTTGAAGACTTTAAAATCTTCAATGAAGAGATTGAATTACTCGGACAACTTGACCTTCCAAAAGACTCCGATAAATTTGAAGTCGTAGTCTTTGTGCACGGCTCTGGAAATATTGATAGAGATGGCAATCAGGGACAATTCATTCAACCTGCCTATATCAAACAAATCAGTACAGAACTCAACAAGCAAGGTATTGGGGTTTTGCGTTATGACAAACGAACTGCCAATCCCAAAAATCGGGATTTCTTGACAGGAATTCAATTCACAGATTATGTCGATGATCTCAGCTTAATTGTAAAAACTTTTGATAAGGATAAGCGTATCAGTGGAATACATTTACTAGGTCATAGTCAAGGTTCATTAGTTTCGGCTCTCGCAATCGCAGAAAATGAAGTTAAAATCAAAAGCTTTATATCACTTTGTGGACCTGCCGATGGTATTGGAAAAGTGATTGTAGATCAAATAAGCGCTCAGAACGAAGGTTTGGGAAAAATTGCCCAAAACCACGTTCATGAACTCATGGCAACACAAGAAATTAAAGAGGTTAATCCATTTCTTGTATCTGTGTTTAAAAAAAAGAATCAATCCTTTTTTTACTCATGGATGCAATACGACCCCTTAAAAAGTATAACTCAAATCGGAATTCCATTTTTGGCCATCGGTGGTGGATATGACAGTCAAGTTCCTTCAACTGATGCAGAAAAATTGGCTCAGAATACCAAAAGCGGAAAGCATCATATTATCAATAACATGAACCATGTTTTAAAGGAATTAAATCAAAAGTCAGATAATCTAAAATCCTATCAAAACGATGATTTTCAAGTGCATCCTGAGTTGGTAAATATTCTTGTTGCTCACCTTAACCAATATTAAGACCTATGTTTCCTATTGTAAATGACACTGTAATTTTTGGTATCATTACCTTCTGTTTGGCTTTTGTCTTTTTAAGTGCCCAAAGTAAACATCACTTTTGGAAAAAATTTTATGGAGTGGTACCTACGCTACTGCTCTGCTATTTATTGCCGGCACTTTTAGTCAATCTTAAAATTATTTCCATCGATGATTCTAAGCTTTACTTTGTCAGCTCAAGATATCTGCTTCCCGCAGCGCTGATTCTCATGACCTTAAGTATTGATTTAAAAAAAATAGTACGTCTTGGACCGAAGGCTTTACTCATGTTTTTTACAGGAACTTTCGGTATTATCATTGGAGGGCCAATTGCCCTTATGATTGTCAGTGTGATTTTACCCTCAGCAGTTGACGGTATTGGTTTTGACGCAATTTGGAGGGGATTAGCAACCATTGCCGGGAGTTGGATCGGAGGAGGAGCTAATCAGGCTACTATGCTAGAAGTTTTTCAGTACACACCTAGTAAATACGGGTCTATGGTGCTAGTCGATATTTTAATGGCTAATATTTGGTTGGCTATTTTACTTTTTGGAGTGGGTAAATCTGATCGCATCGACAGGTGGCTCAAAGCCGATACCTCACAAATTCAAAACCTTATTGAAAAGGTCTCTCAATTTAGTCAGAAGGTGAATCGAACTCCCCAAACATCCGACTGGATTATTTTAACCGGTATCGCATTTTTGGGAGTGGGAACGGCACATTTTTTTGCTCCCTTAATCGTTGATCTCATGGCTCTTGTGATTAACGAAAATTCCTCTCTGGGTATTTTTGAATCCCTTAAAAGTAACTTCTTGTGGATGGTAGTGGTTGCAACTATATTTGGTATCGCACTCTCATTTAGTAGTTTTAAAAGTTATGAAGGTGTTGGTGCGAGTAAAATTGGAGGTGTTTTTATCTATATTCTTGTAGCCACCATTGGCATGCAAATGGATTTGAGTAAAATTCTAGAAAATCCTGGATTGTTGTTGATAGGATTCGTTTGGATTTGCATTCACGCTGCACTTCTCATCCTTGTTGCAAAATTGACAAAATCTCCCTTTTTCTTTTTGGCCGTGGGGAGCCAAGCCAATGTTGGAGGAGCAGCCTCTGCGCCGGTTATTGCAGCCGAGTTTCATCCGTCTTTGAGTTCGGTAGGCATCTTATTGGCGGTTTTTGGATATGTAGTGGGAACGGCGGGAGCTTATTTTTGCGCTGTTTTAATGGAAATAGCAAGTACTATCTGATAAGTTTTGCGATATTCGCATTTGGAATTTATACCTATGAAAAAACACATATTCATTTTGATGCTTGGTGCCTTGGTGACGGCTTGTCAGCAAAACAAAGGAATGAACCTTCAAGTCGAAGTTCAAGGTTTAAAAAAAGGAATGCTTTACATCGAATCTATTCAAGACAGTCTTTTAGTGGCATTAGATTCTGTTAAGATTCGAGGGGACAATCAAGTAGAATTAAATCTGGCATTAGATCAGCCTGAAATGCTCTACTTACACCTTGACAAAAACGATGAAAATGATTTTAACGACAGGTTGTTATTCTTTGCAGAACAAGGAGAAATGAGTATTCAATCTAGTCGAGAGGCGTTTGAAAATGACGCTGTTGTAATAGGATCAAAAACAGATTCGATATATAGAATCTATCGAGAGGTTTTGACATCCTTCGCTAAGAGAGATATAGAACTTTTTCAGTTGAGTATAGATCCAGAATATGCAACAAAACTAGATTCTATATCTAATCTAGCAACTAGCAATGAGCGAAGAAAATTTGTTTACGTTTTGAACTTCGCTCTCAACCAAAACAATAGTATACTTGGTCCCTACAGTGTTGTTCATGATGGTGATGGGTTAGCTCCCAAATGGAAAGATTCAGTCTATCAATCATTGGTAGATGAAATCAAAAACAGTCCTATGGGGAAGTCTCTAAAGGCTTTGCTGAGCGATTAAAGCTTGGCTAGCTTAGCTTCTATCGCCGCAGATTTCTTGGCTAAGGCTACTCTAATTGCATTATAATGCTCCTTAGGAGACTGTTCTGACTTTTGATTAATCTTAGCGATTAGCTCATCAAAAAGGGCGATACACTCATCAATAAGAGCCGAACCTTCTCCAGAATTGGTGTTAGAAGATTGTTTTTCCCATTGATAAATTTGTTCAATAATATCTCCTAAAACGTAATTAATTTCTTTTTTTAAATTTCTAACATTAGCCATATCTCTAAATTTTGTTGTAAAAGTATTGATTCAATCTCGAAAGCAAAACTCTTTTAGTAAATTTTCATTGGCTAAAAATATTATAAATTACAACTTTTAGATTATGGAAACTTCTAAATTATGGAAAGAACAGCAAGGTCGTTTGCGAAAAGAAATGAAATTCAAAAATTTTGAAAATGCCATTTCTTATATCAATGCAGTTGCAAAAATAGCTGAAAAGTACAATCATCATCCCACAATAACGAACACCTATAATAAAGTCACGCTCGAACTTTGGACACATGATGAAAATGAAATAACAAATCTAGATTGGGAGTTGACTAAAATAATTGACGAATTAGATGAAGATTTCAAGTAATTCCGCTCCCGAAGATACCAACTCCAGTTGCTCGCAACATGCCGGAATCATAAGAGTTTCCCCTTTTGTCATACCTAGCTTTCCTTCTTCAGTTCGGAGCACTGCCTCCCCTTCTACGCACATATAAATACTAAAGCTGTCACGATCAGATAATTTGATTTCCATCCACTGATTTACATGTAAATAGTTGGTTTTGAAATACTTATTGTGTATGAGTTCATTTGAAGTATTTGGCAAACGATTATAGCTTTTTTTATAATTTGTTTTCGCACTATAATCAATAGCATCTAGAGCTAAGTCAGTATGTAATTCTCTTGTGTTTCCATCTTTATCTCTTCGATCAAAATCATAAACACGATAAGTGATGTCTGAGGTCTGTTGAATTTCAGCCAATAATATTCCCGCGCCAATCGCGTGCATTGTCCCTGTTTCAATCATAAAGGTATCACCTTTATTCACAGGTGTATAATTGAGTAATGTGCTGAGCTTTTTCTCTTCTAAAGCCTTTTGATAGGATTTTTTAGAGCAATCCTCTTGGAAACCTAAAATTAAATTGGCATTTGGGTCGTGATCCATAATAAACCACATCTCATTTTTACCAAAAGATTGGTGTCGTTGACCTGCCAATTCGTCATTTGGATGAACTTGTATAGACAAATCCAGCTTGGCGTCAATGTATTTGATTAGAATTGGAAAATCTGAACCAAACCTATTGACGACAGAAAAACCAAGTAGTTCTGGACCAAAATCTTCAATTAATACATCGAGATTCTTTCCGCTATATGGACCTTCAATCACCTGAGAAACATCTCCTTTTACAGCTGATATTTCCCAACTCTCTCCAATGCCATTTGCACTGTATTGTTTATCTAAGGAGGTTTTTAACTTTTCACCTCCCCAGAGACGTTCTTTATAGATTGGTTGGAATTTTAAGGGACCTCGATACATCACTTAGCAGGGTAAGTAACAAAATTTCTCGGCGTTTCATATAAGACTACTTCGATTTCTTTACTCGAATCAATACGCGGACGCAGCCTGTTATATATTACCATAGCTATGTTTTCAGCTGTGGGAATCAATGTCGCAAAATCAGATACATCTCGATTTAAATTCTTGTGATCTAAGTGATTTTCAACTTCAGATTTAATCAAATCTTTCAAGATTTTCATATCCATGAGATAACCTGTTTCGGGATCTACTTCGCCGATAACACTAACGATTAAATCGTAATTATGTCCGTGATAGTTTGGATTATTGCAAAGACCGAATACCTCTTTGTTTCGCTCATCACTCCAATTGGGGTTATGCAAGCGATGTGCAGCATTAAAATGTGCGCGGCGACTGACTTTAGTTTTCATGTTGATTGGTCTTTAAATGATCGTAAAAGCGTTCAAAAATGATTTTGAACCATGCCGTGTAGAGATGGGCATTATCCTTAATATCTCGATTGACTTCATCTAAGTCCATGTACTTGAAGTCTTCTACTTCTTCTTTATTTATGTGAGGAAGTTCATCAGAATATCCAATCATAACGTGGTCTAACTCATGTTCGGTGAGACCGTTATCAAAAGGCGCCTTATATATAAACCAAAACAACTCTTTGAGTTCAGTTTGCATTCCCATTTCTTCTTCCAAGCGTCGAGCCCCGGCAGTAAGGTTGGTTTCTTCTTCTCTTTGGTGAGAACAACAAGTATTAGTCCATAAAAGAGGAGAGTGGTATTTGTGAGCTGCCCTTTGTTGAAGTAATAACTGCCCCTTTTTATTCATAACGAATACTGAAAAAGCACGATGCAAAACAGCTTTTTCATGTGCCTCCATTTTGGGCATTGTTCCCAAAATTTCATCTTTTTCATTGACTAATAAAACTTTTTCTTCGCTCATACTACAAAAATAGACAATCGACTTATCATTCCCATTGAAAAAATACGCTTAACCGAAAGGAACATCTATTTTTGCTTAAAATACCGAAATGGATTTAAATGCTGCATTAGAAAAAAGAAGGACATTCGGAATTATTTCCCATCCAGATGCGGGTAAAACTACCCTCACTGAGAAATTACTTTTATTTGGGGGTGCGATTCAAGAAGCAGGAGCGGTCAAAAGCAATAAAATAAAAAAGACTGCAACCTCTGACTTTATGGAAATCGAACGTCAAAGAGGAATTTCGGTGGCTACCTCTGTTTTGGCATTTAATTACAGATCAAAAAAAATCAATATCCTAGATACACCAGGTCACAAAGACTTTGCTGAGGATACCTTTCGAACATTAACGGCGGTAGATTCCGTAATTGTAGTCATAGACGTTGCAAAGGGTGTAGAAGAGCAAACTGAAAAATTAGTGGCTGTTTGTCGAATGCGAAATATTCCTATGATTGTTTTTATCAATAAACTTGATCGAGAAGGGAAAGATGCTTTTGATTTATTAGATGAGGTTGAGCAAAAACTTAACCTTAAAGTTTGCCCTTTGAGTTTTCCGATTGGTATGGGGTATGATTTTAAGGGGATTTATAACCTCTATGAAAAAAACATCAATTTATTTAGTGCAGACCAAAAGCAACACATCGCTGAGACAGTTGCTATAGACGATCTCTCAGACTCAAAGCTCGAGGAGTACCTCGGACAAGCAGCGGCAGCAGATTTAAGAGAAAACATAGAACTCGTTGAAGAAGTTTACCCCAATTTTGATAGAGCTGAGTACCTAAGTGGAGATATTCAACCTGTATTTTTCGGTTCGGCCTTAAACAATTTTGGAGTTCGAGAATTACTTGATTGCTTTATTGAAATCGCTCCATCTCCTTTACCGAAAGAAGCAGAGGAACGTAAAGTAATTCCAAGTGAAAAAGACTTCACTGGGTTTGTATTTAAGATCCATGCAAATATGGATCCCAAGCACAGAGATCGTTTAGCATTTGTCAAAATTGTGTCTGGTACGTTTGAAAGGAACAAGCCCTATCTTCACGTGCGAAATAAGAAAAAACTCAAATTTTCTTCACCCAGTGCTTTTTTCGCGGAAAAAAAAGAAATCATTGATATCTCTTATGCTGGAGATATTGTAGGATTGCACGATACCGGTAACTTTAAAATTGGTGATACCTTAACCTCTGGTGAAATATTAAATTACAGAGGTATCCCAAGTTTTTCTCCAGAGCATTTTCGATACATCAACAACGCTGATCCTATGAAAGCCAAACAACTCAATAAAGGAATCGATCAGCTTATGGACGAGGGTGTAGCCCAGTTGTTTATGCTTCACATCAACAATCGAAAAATTATTGGCACAGTAGGTGCCTTACAATACGAGGTTATTCAATACCGATTAGAACACGAGTATGGGGCAAAATGCACCTATGAAAACTTTCCAGTTCACAAAGCTTGTTGGATTGAAGCCGATGAAAACAACCTGGAATTTCAAGAATTCAAAAGGGTAAAACAAAAGTTCCTAGCCCTAGACAAACAAAATCAACTCGTCTTTTTAGCAGATTCTTCCTTCTCACTACAAATGACTCAACAAAAGTATACTTCTATTAAATTTCATTTCACCTCTGAATATGCAGAATAATAAAAAAGCCCTCAGTTGAGGGCTTTTTTATTTAGGCTTTACCTGTAGGTCCAAAATTTATTGGGATGCTCGGCTGCTCATAATCTTTTATGTCACCGTACATTTTTTCGAATTTTTGAACATTATCTCCTAAAGCTCTAAGTAGCTTTTTAGCGTGTTGAGGCGTTAAAATGATTCTGCTCTTGACCTTGGCTTTTGGGTTTCCAGGCATAATGGTAATGAAGTCCACAACAAACTCTGAAACAGAATGATTAATTATTGCAAGGTTTGAGTATAAACCTTCAGCTGTTTTTTCATCTATTTCGATATTAATTTGTTTTTCCTTCTCTGCCATTGTATTAGAACTTATATTCTTCTTTACGAGCCATGATTTCGTCATATTCTTCTTTAGAACCAACGATAATACTCTCATAGTCTCTCATTCCTGTTCCTGCTGGGATTTTATGTCCAACAATTACATTTTCTTTGAGACCTTCAAGACCATCAACCTTACCGTTTACAGCAGCCTCGTTGAGTACTTTTGTTGTTTCTTGGAAAGAAGCCGCAGAAATAAAGGATTTAGTTTGAAGCGAAGCTCTCGTTATTCCTTGAAGAATTGGAGTAGCTGTAGCAGAAACTGCATCTCTTGCAACCACCAAAGCCTTGTCTTGTCTTTTAAGTACTGAATTTTCATCTCTGAGCTCTCTAGCACTTACAATTTGACCTGCCTTTAGGTTTTCAGACTCACCCGCCTCTTCAATGACCTTCATCCCGAAAATTTGATCGTTTTCTCTGATAAAGTCATCTTTGTGTACAAGTTGATTTTCTAGGAAAATAGTATCCCCTGCATCTTCAATTCTCACCTTGCGCATCATCTGTCTTACTACTACCTCGAAGTGCTTATCATTGATTTTCACTCCTTGTAGTCGATAAACCTCTTGAATTTCATTCACGAGGTACTGTTGTACCGCAGAAGGTCCTTTAATTGATAAAATATCATCAGGCGTAATAGACCCATCAGAAAGAGGCATACCCGCTCTGACGTAATCATTTTCTTGAACTAAAATTTGATTTGATAATTTGACCAAATATTTCTTCTGTTCACCTGTTTTAGATTCAACAATAATTTCGCGGTTACCTCTTTTGATTTTTCCAAAAGTCACAACTCCATCTATCTCAGATACAACCGCTGGATTTGAAGGATTACGTGCTTCGAAAAGCTCAGTTACCCTTGGAAGACCTCCAGTAATATCACCTGTTTTCGCAGACTTTCTAGGAATCTTTACAAGCACTTTACCTTCACTAATTCCATCTCCATCATTTACCATGATGTGAGACCCTACTGGTAAATTGTACGATCTTAAGGTTTCACCTTTATCATTTTGAATATGAAGGGTTGGAATTAATTTCTTATTACGAGATTCTGAAATTACCTTTTCTTGGAATCCGGTTTGCTCATCAATTTCAACTTGATAAGTTACACCTTGCTCGATATTTTCATACGCCACTTTCCCAGTAAATTCAGAAACAATTACCCCGTTATAAGGATCCCACTGACATATTTCTCTGCCATTTTTAATGCTAGCACCGTTCTTAATAAACAGTTCTGAACCGTAAGGGATATTGTTTGTTGAAAGAACTGAACCCGTTTTCTTATCGACTATTTTGATCTCAGCCGTTCTCGAAATTACAATGTTTACCTCTTGTCCTTCAGCATTCTGACCTTTAACTAATCTCAAGTCTTCGATTTCCGCTTTTCCATCGTGTTTCGCAATCAGTTTGTTTTCTTCTGATATGTTTCCAGCAATACCTCCTACGTGGAAAGTTCTCAGCGTAAGCTGAGTTCCAGGTTCACCGATTGATTGAGCAGCAACAACTCCAACAGCTTCACCTCTTTGAACCATCTTATGAGTTGCGAGATTAAGTCCATAACATTTGGCGCAAATTCCTCTTGGAGCTTCACAAGTAAGAGCTGATCTCACTTCGACCATATCAATCCCAGCAGACTCAATAGCCTTTCCTACGGATTCTACAATAAGTTCTCCTGCTTCTACAATGACTTCCCCTGTTTGTGGATGGTTCAAATCATTTAATGAAACTCTACCAATAATTCTGTCATATAAAGATTCAACGATTTCTTCGTTTTTACGAAGCGCAGTTACTTCAATACCTCTCAATGTTCCACAATCCTCAATATTGATAATAACATCTTGAGCAACATCTACAAGTCTTCTTGTTAGGTAACCCGCATCCGCTGTTTTTAAAGCAGTATCCGCTAGACCTTTACGTGCACCGTGTGTCGAAATAAAGTATTCAAGAATAGATAATCCTTCTTTAAAGTTTGAAAGAATAGGATTTTCAATGATTTCTCCACCTCCGGCAGTTGACTTTTTAGGCTTAGCCATAAGACCTCGCATTCCAGTTAACTGTCTAATTTGTTCTTTAGAACCACGAGCTCCAGAATCTAGCATCATATAAACAGAGTTAAAACCCTGTTCATCTTCACTGATTCGTTTCATTGCCAATTCTGTAAGTGTGGCGTTAGTGGATGTCCAAACATCAATAACTTGATTGTATCGCTCATTATTGGTAATAAGACCCATGTTGTAATTCATCATGATACCGTCAACATGTCCGTTGGCCTCATCAATCAGACCTTGCTTTTCTGGTGGAATAATAATATCACCTAAACTAAAGGATAGTCCTCCTTTAAAAGCGAAATCAAATCCCATGCTCTTTATTTTATCAAGAAAAGCTGCTGTTCTAGGAACATCTGTAACAGAAAGAACATGCCCAATGATGTTTCTCAAGGCTTTTTTATTCAATACTTGATTGATGAAACCGGCCTCCTCAGGCACCACCTCATTAAATATCACTCTACCTACAGTAGTATCGATTAGTTGATATACCAATTCTCCTTCTTCGTTAAAATCTTTAGCTCTAACCTTAATACCGGCATTTAAAGTAACTTTTTGCTCGTTAAAAGCAATGTTTACTTCTTCTGCACTATAGAAGGTCAATCCTTCTCCTCTAACCGGTTTTTCAGCCGTTCCAACTCTCTTTTTAGTCATGTAATACAGACCTAATACCATATCCTGAGAAGGAACGGTAATCGGAGAACCATTAGCTGGATTTAAGATATTTTGAGAAGCCAACATCAATAGTTGTGCTTCTAAAATCGCTTCAGGACCTAAAGGTAAATGCACAGCCATTTGATCTCCATCAAAATCTGCGTTAAATGCTGTACACGCTAGGGGGTGCAGTCTAATCGCCTTGCCCTCTATGAGTTTAGGCTGAAAGGCCTGAATTCCCAAACGGTGAAGTGTGGGGGCTCTATTGAGTAAAATAGGATGTCCTTTAAGAACGTTTTCAAGAATATCCCAAACGATAGGCTCCTTTTTATCTATAATTTTTTTAGCAGACTTCACTGTCTTCACCACTCCTCTTTCGATGAGTTTTCGAATAACAAACGGCTTGTATAATTCAGCTGCCATATCTTTTGGAAGACCACATTCGTATAGATTCATTTCAGGGCCTACAACGATGACTGAACGCGCAGAATAGTCAACACGTTTACCTAAAAGGTTCTGACGAAAACGACCTTGCTTACCCTTTAAAGAGTCAGAAAGTGACTTTAATGGTCTATTTGATTCTGTCTTTACAGCTGAAGCTTTTCTTGTGTTGTCGAATAACGAATCCACCGCCTCTTGCAACATTCTCTTTTCATTTCTCAGAATGACCTCTGGAGCTTTTATTTCCATCAATCTCTTCAAGCGGTTATTTCTGATAATTACTCTTCTGTATAAATCATTTAAATCTGAAGTTGCGAATCTACCTCCATCCAAAGGTACAAGTGGACGTAATTCAGGTGGTATAACGGGTATTACTTTTAGAATCATCCACTCAGGAAGATTCTCGCGATTTTCTTGGCTGTCTTTAAAGGCCTCAACAACTTGAAGTCTTTTAAGTGCTTCCGTCTTACGTTGTTTGGAAGTTTCAGTATTAGCCTTGTGACGAAGCTCATAAGACAAGCTTTCCAAGTCAATTCTATTTAATAATTCAATAAGACACTCAGCACCCATCTTGGCGATGAATTTATTCGGATCGGAATCTTCTAAATACTGGTTGTCTTGTGGAAGGCTATCCATGATATTGAGGTACTCCTCTTCAGTCAAGAAATCCATTTTTTTGATTTCTTCACCCTCTGGACCTTGAGCAGCTCCAGGCTGAATGACTACATATCGCTCGTAATAAATAATCATATCGAGCTTTTTCGAAGGTAATCCAAGAAGGTAACCAATCTTGTTTGGTAAAGATCTGAAATACCAAATGTGCGCAACTGGCACTACAAGGCTAATGTGTCCTACACGATCTCTTCTTACCTTTTTCTCAGTAACCTCAACCCCACATCTGTCACAAACGATTCCGCGGTATCTTATTCTCTTGTATTTACCACAGGCACATTCGTAATCCTTAACAGGGCCAAAAATACGTTCGCAAAACAATCCGTCTCTTTCGGGCTTGTGTGTACGATAATTTATTGTTTCCGGTTTTAACACCTCTCCTCTAGACTCACCTAAAATGGTCTCAGGTGATGCTAAACCGATTGAAATTTTATTAAATCTCTTTTGTGTGTTGTTTTCTTTAGTTCTCGCCATAATACTTCGAGGTAGATTTAAATGTTTTTTGTTTTAGGATTTTATTCTTCTAATCGAATATCTAATCCTAATCCTTTTAATTCATGCATGAGCACGTTAAATGATTCAGGTAAACCAGGTTCTGGCATCGTCTCTCCTTTAACGATAGATTCGTATGTTTTCGCTCTACCGATTACATCATCCGATTTAACTGTTAAAATTTCTCTAAGCGTCGAAGATGCACCATAAGCTTCAAGCGCCCACACTTCCATTTCTCCGAATCTCTGACCTCCGAATTGCGCTTTACCTCCTAAAGGTTGTTGCGTAATGAGTGAGTAAGGCCCAATAGATCTAGCATGCATTTTGTCGTCAACCATATGTCCTAATTTTAACATATAGATCACACCAACTGTTGCAGGTTGATCAAAACGCTCACCTGTTCCTCCGTCGTACAAGTAGGTGTGTCCGTATTGCGGAACACCTGCTTTTTCGGTGATTTCATTAATTTGTGCAAGAGTGGCACCGTCAAATATAGGTGTAGCGTATTTTTCACCTAATTTTTGACCGGCCCAACCTAAAACAGTTTCATAAATTTGACCGATATTCATTCGAGAAGGCACACCTAGTGGATTTAAAACAATATCAACTGGTGTTCCATCTTCTAAGAATGGCATATCAGCTTCGCGGACTATTCGAGCAACAATACCCTTGTTTCCGTGTCTACCTGCCATTTTATCTCCAACCTTCAGTTTTCTCTTTTTGGCGATGTAAACTTTAGCTAGCTTCATAATTCCAGCTGGGAGTTCATCACCTACAGAAATGGTAAACTTATCTCTTCTCAAGTTACCTTGCATGTCATTGAGCTTAATCTTGTAATTGTGAAGAAGGTCATTGACCATTGCATTAATCTTATCGTCAGCCGTCCACGCACTGCTCACTAAGTGAGCAAAGTCATCTACTGCGTTGAGCATTTTCTGATTGAATTTCTTCCCTTTCGGTAAAACTTCTTCACCAAGATCATTGCTGATACCTTGAGATGTTTTTCCATTAACCAATGTGTTTAGTTTTTCAACCAAAACGTCCTTGAGTTTTTGGAATTTTACTTCGTATTCTATTTCTAAAGACTCGATAGCCTGTTTTTCTTCAGATCGCTTTCTTTTGTCTTTTATAGATCTTGAGAATAATTTTTTGTCGATGACTACTCCTCTTAGTGATGGGGAAGCTTTCAAAGAAGCATCTTTAACATCTCCCGCCTTATCTCCAAAAATAGCTCGTAGTAATTTTTCTTCAGGTGTAGGATCTGATTCTCCCTTTGGAGTAATTTTTCCTATAAGAATATCTCCAGGTTTTACTTCCGCTCCAATTCGTATCATACCATTTTCATCCAATTCACGGGTAGCTTCTTCGGATACATTAGGAATGTCGTTGGTTAATTCTTCAGCACCCAATTTAGTGTCTCGTACTTCAAGTGAATATTCATCTACGTGAATTGAGGTAAATAAGTCTTCACGAACGACCTTTTCAGATATCACAATCGCATCTTCAAAGTTGTATCCCTTCCATGGCATAAAGGCCACCTTGAGGTTTCTACCTAAGGCTAGCTCCCCGTTTTCTGTTGCGTATCCCTGACAAAGCACCTGACCTTTGGTCACCTTATCACCTTTTTGAATTATAGGCTTAAGGTTGATCGAAGTACCTTGATTCGTTTTTCTAAATTTAATTAGGTCATAAACTTTTTTATCGTCGTCAAAACTTACAAGCTTCTCTTCGTCTGTGCGCTGATACTGAATTACAATTCGCTCTGCATCAACATAGTCAATGATTCCAGAATCTTCAGCATTTATTAAAACTCTAGAGTCTTTTGCAACTTGTTTCTCTAATCCTGTACCGACAATTGGTGAATCTGTTCGCATTAATGGCACAGCCTGGCGCATCATGTTTGATCCCATCAAAGCTCTATTCGCATCATCATGCTCCAAAAATGGGATAAGAGATGCAGAAACTGAGGCGATTTGATTCGGCGCAACGTCAGTGTAATTAATTTCATCAGGACTCACTAAAGGAAAATCTCCCTCTTGTCTGGCAATAACTTTATCTTCAGTAATCTTTCCTTTATTGTCTAAAGGAATATTTGCCTGTGCAATTTTCATGCCTTCTTCTTCTTCCGCACTCATATATTGGAAGTTTTTAGTATCTACTACCCCATTATCAACTTTGCGATATGGAGTTTCTAAGAACCCCATACTATTGACTTTAGAGAAAACAGATAAAGAAGATATCAATCCAATATTAGGACCTTCAGGCGTTTCGATTGGACACAATCTTCCATAATGTGTATAGTGTACATCTCGAACTTCGAAACCTGCACGTTCACGAGAAAGACCGCCAGGACCTAAGGCAGATAAACGTCGCTTGTGCGTTATTTCCGCCAATGGATTAGTTTGGTCCATAAATTGAGACAATTGGTTTGTCCCAAAGAATGAATTGATAACAGACGATAATGTTTTTGCGTTGATTAAATCAATCGGAGTAAAAACTTCATTGTCACGAACATTCATTCGCTCTCTAATAGTTCTCGCCATGCGAGCTAATCCCACTCCAAATTGCTGAGAAAGCTGCTCTCCTACAGTTCTAACTCTTCTGTTAGACAAGTGATCAATATCATCAATTTCCTCTTTCGAATTGATCAATTCTATTAGAAATTTTATTATAGTAATGATATCTTCTTTGGTAAGTACTTGCTTATCCATTCCAATATCTAAACCTAATTTTTTATTCATCCGGTAGCGACCTACTTCGCCTAAGTTGTAGCGCTGGTCAGAGAAAAAGAGCTTATCAATTATTCCACGTGCTGTCTCTTCGTCTGGTGGTTCCGCATTTCTAAGTTGACGGTATATATGTTCAACAGCTTCTTTTTCTGTATTCGTAGGGTCTTTTTGCAGGGTATTGTGAATAATCGCGTATTCCGATTGCGTATTATTCTCTTTGTGCAATAAGATTGATTTTACATCTGCTTCGATGATTTCTTCGATGTGTTCTTTTTCAAGAACTGTGTCTCTATCAAGAATAATTTCATTCCGCTCTATAGAAACTACTTCACCTGTATCCTCATCTACGAAATCCTCATGCCAAGTATTCAATACTCTAGCTGCTAATTTTCGTCCTAATACTTTTTTCAATCCTGATTTAGAAACCTTAATCTCTTCTGATAGATCAAAAATTTCAAGAATATCTTTGTCTCTCTCATAACCTATCGCTCTAAAAAGAGTGGTTACAGGTAATTTCTTTTTTCGATCGATGTATGCGTACATCACACCATTGATATCCGTAGCAAATTCAATCCAAGATCCTTTGAAAGGAATAACTCTTGCAGAATACAACTTAGTACCGTTGGCGTGGAAAGATTGACCAAAAAAGACACCAGGTGAGCGGTGCAATTGAGAAACAACTACTCGCTCTGCTCCGTTGATTACAAATGTACCTGACGGGGTCATGTAAGGCATAGTACCTAAATAAACGTCTTGAACAATTGTCTCAAAATCTTCGTGTTCGGGGTCTGTACAATACAATTTTAATCTCGCTTTTAAAGGAACACTGTATGTTAGACCTCTTTCTATACATTCTTGAATTGTATATCGTGGAGGGTCTATGAAGTAATCCAAAAACTCTAGAACAAATTGGTTTCTTGTATCAGTTATCGGAAAGTTTTCCATGAAAGTATTGTATAAACCTTCATTTCCTCTTTCGTCCGATTTAGTTTCTAACTGGAAAAAATCTTGAAAGGATTTTACTTGTATGTCCAACAAGTCTGGATAATCGGGGGTGTGCTTTGAAGTAGCAAAATTTAGTCTTTCAATTTGATTTGTAATCATTTAGCGGACTTTTAAATGGTCATTATTTAAAAACATACGGGTAGAATACTACCGAGAAAAAAACACCTAGGTGTAAAAACGGGCTAAGGCCTTACCGAAATTAATATCGGAAAGACCTTTAAATCCGTAATAATATTAAGAAGAGATTACTTAAGCTCAACTTCAGCTCCAGCTTCTTCTAAAGAATTTTTGATTCCTTCTGCTTCGTCTTTAGAAACTCCTTCTTTAACAGGTGCAGGTGCACTGTCAACAATTCCTTTTGCTTCCTTAAGGCCGAGACCAGTAAGTTCTTTTACCAATTTAACTACAGCAAGTTTTGAACCTCCTGCTGCTTTAAGAATAACGTCGAACTCTGATTTTTCTTCAGCGGCTTCTTCACCTCCAGCTGCGGCACCACCACCAGCAACAGCAACGGCTGCAGCTGCAGGTTCAATTCCGTACTCTTCTTTTAAAATATTAGCTAACTCATTTACTTCTTTTACTGTAAGATTAACTAATTGTTCTGCAAAATCTTTTAAATCTGCCATTTTTCTATCGTTTAATAAATTTTAATTATAATATATTGAGTGCGTACAAATTATTTTTCAGATAAGGTTTTTAAAATTCCTGAAAGCTTATTTCCTCCAGATTTCAATCCAGAAACAACGTTTTTCGCTGGTGACTGTAGCAACGCGATAACGTCAGCAATTAATTCTTCTTTAGATTTAATGCTAACTAGCGCCTCTAAGTTTTCATCCCCAATGTAAACTGCTTCTTCAATGAAAGCTCCTTTTAAAATTGGCCTATCTACTTTTTTTCTAAAATCCTTGATCAACTTCGCTGGTGCATTTCCTGTATCTGAAATCATCATTGAAGAATTTCCTTTAAGGATTGTAGTCAAATCACCGAAATCTTTTTCAGAAGCCTCCATTGCCTTTTCGAGCAATGTGTTTTTTACAACCGACATTTTGACATTTGCTTTAAAGCAAGCCCGTCTTAAATCAGCTGTAGTTCCGGCATCTAATCCAGATATATCAGTGATATACACAGTAGAGGTTCCCTCTAATACAGTGGTTAAATTCTCTACTACTTGTGCTTTTTCTTCCCTAGTCATTGTTGTGAATGTTTAAAGGATTTTTAATTTACTTTAGTATCGAGCTGAACACTAGGACTCATTGTTGAAGACATATAAACACTCTTCATATAAACCCCTTTTGCAGCTGCCGGCTTCATTTTCACTAAAGTTTCGATAAGCTCTTGGGCATTACCAGCAATCTTATCTGCCGAGAATGAAACTTTACCTATGGCTGCATGAACAATTCCAGCTTTATCCACCTTGAAATCAATTTTTCCGGCTTTTACTTCTGAAACTGCTTTGGCAATGTCCATTGTTACTGTACCTGTTTTTGGATTAGGCATTAAACCTCGTGGTCCTAATACTCTACCTAAAGGGCCTAATTTCCCCATAACGCTAGGCATAGTAATAATAACATCAACATCAGTCCAACCTGATTTAATTTTATCCAGGTATTCTTCAAGTCCAACAAAATCAGCACCAGCCTCTTTAGCCTCTGCCTCTTTATCTGGAGTCACTAATGCTAAAACCTTAACATCTTTACCTGTTCCATGAGGAAGTGTGACCACTCCTCTAACCATTTGATTCGCTTTTTTAGGATTAACTCCCAATCTAACAGCAATATCTACAGAAGCGTCAAACTTTGCTGTTGTCACTTCTTTAATCAGTTGAGCAGCCTCATCAATTGAATACAACTTGTTTCTATCAATTTTAGCGCTAACTGCCTTTTGATTTTTTGTCAATTTTCCCATTGCTATTAATTTTATTAAGCGTCAGATGGCTTAGTTCCTGATACTTTCAGTCCCATAGAACGAGCAGTACCCGCTATCATATTCATTGCAGATCCGACAGTAAAAGCGTTTAAGTCGACCATTTTATCTTCGGCGATAACTTTTACTTGATCCCAACTTACCGATCCGACTTTGGCGCGGTTCGGTTCTCCTGAACCTTTTTTCAATTTTGCTGCTTCCAACAATTGTACGGCCGCCGGTGGTGTCTTTACAACGAATTCAAAAGACTTGTCTTTGTATACGGTAATCGCAACAGGTAAAACTTTTCCCTGTTTATCTTGAGTTCTTGCATTGAATTGCTTACAGAACTCCATGATATTAACTCCCGCAGCACCTAAGGCGGGTCCAACCGGTGGCGATGGGTTCGCAGCACCTCCCCTAACTTGTAGTTTTACAACCTTATCTACTTCTTTTGCCATGATTAAAAATTAAATTGACCGTTTGTATAATTGGAAGCTATACATTCGGCGAAATATGTAACATTTAAATTTTCTCTACTTGCATATAGCTAAGTTCAAGAGGTGTCTTTCTACCAAATATCTTCACCATGACCTCTAACTTTCGCTTTTCTTCATTAATCTTTTCTACACTTCCATTAAATCCATTGAAAGGGCCGTCAATTACTTTGACAGTTTCCCCAAAGATATAAGGAATATTTACGCTATTCTCAGCAGTTGCTAATTCATCAACCTTGCCGAGCATTCTATTTACTTCTGCCTTTCTCAAAGGCACAGGATCTCCACCTTTCGTTTCTCCTAAAAATCCAATTACATTGGTGATTGATCTAATAATGTGCACCATCTCCCCAGCTAAATTGGCTTTAATCATAATGTAGCCTGGAAAATACGTGCGTTCTTTATTTATTTTTTTACCGTTTCGTATTTGAACAACTTTTTCAGTTGGAACTAAAACATCTTCTAAGTAATTACCAAAACCTTGTCGTTCAACTTCAGTTTCGATATAACCTTTGATTTTGTTTTCTTGACCACTAACAGCCCTTACCACGTACCACTTTTTCTCTAAGTTATCTGTCATGTCTAAATTGGTCATTATAGCATTATCCTAATTGTTCAAAGTACAATCTAATTAATCGACTAAACACTGTATCAATACCCCAGGTCAAAAGAGCAAAAATAATTGAAAACACAGCAACCATAACCATGTAGTTATAAGCTTTATCACGACTAAGCCAAGTCACATTTTCTCTGAGTTCGGCTATCGATTCTTTGATATATGTTAACATATTTTCAGTGTTTTTTTAATATTCATTCCACTTTGCACGGGAGGAGAGACTCGAACTCCCGACACCTGGTTTTGGAGACCAGTGCTCTACCAACTGAGCTACACCCGTTTGTAATTCGTCAAAAGGTTTCTGCGAGATAGCACCCACAGCAACCCTTTGACAATTCCTATTACTTAATAAGATTAGTCTAAAATCTCAGTTACCTGACCAGCACCAACTGTACGGCCTCCTTCACGAATCGCAAAACGTAAACCTACGTTTAATGCAATTGGCTGAATTAAATCTACAGTGATTGTCAAGTTATCTCCAGGCATTACCATCTCTACACCATCAGGCAAATGGATATTACCAGTAACGTCAGTAGTTCTAACATAGAACTGTGGACGATAGTTGTTGTGGAACGGAGTGTGCCTTCCACCTTCTTCTTTTTTCAAGATATATACCTCAGCTTTGAACTTGGCATGAGGAGTAACTGATCCTGGCTTACAAATAACCATTCCTCTCTTGATGTCTGATTTTTCAATACCTCTTAGAAGAATACCAACATTATCACCAGCTTCACCTCTATCAAGAATTTTACGGAACATTTCAACTCCAGTAATTGTTGATGTTAATTTTTCAGCACCCATACCGATGATATCAACAGAATCTCCAGTATTAGAAACACCTGTCTCAATTCTACCTGTTGCCACAGTACCTCTACCAGTAATCGTGAAAACATCTTCGATAGGCATTAAGAAATCTTTGTCTACATCACGAGCAGGAAGTTCAATCCAGCTATCTACTGCAGCCATAAGCTCCATAACCGTATCAACCCATTTTTGCTCGCCATTAAGTGCGCCGAGCGCAGATCCTGATACTACAGGTCCTTCGTCTCCGTCGTATTCGTAAAATGATAAAAGTTCGCGAACTTCCATTTCAACTAGTTCTAATAACTCTTCATCATCTACCATGTCTACTTTGTTCAAAAACACAACAATTCTAGGAATACCTACCTGTCTTCCTAAAAGGATGTGCTCTCGTGTTTGAGGCATTGGTCCATCCGTTGCCGCAACAACAAGAATAGCGCCATCCATTTGGGCCGCACCAGTTACCATGTTCTTCACGTAATCCGCGTGACCAGGACAGTCAACGTGTGCATAGTGACGATTTTCAGTTTGGTATTCTACGTGCGATGTATTAATTGTGATTCCACGTTCTTTCTCTTCCGGAGCATTGTCGATTGAATCAAAGCTTCTCAATTCAGAAAGACCTGCATTTGCTAAAACAGTTGTAATAGCAGCAGTAAGAGTGGTTTTACCGTGATCTACGTGTCCAATAGTACCGATGTTTAAGTGAGGTTTGGAACGATCAAAAGTTTCCTTTGCCATTTTAAATGAATTTAATCTTAGTTTATATTAGTGTACAATTTTCAATCAATTTTAAAAAGGGCTCTCTTATCATTTTCAATTCTATCATTGAGCCAATGACGGGATTTGAACCCGTGACCTCTTCCTTACCAAGGAAACGCTCTACCCCTGAGCTACACCGGCGTAAAGTGTTCAACTTCCTGACTAGCAGGAAAAGACTTTAGAGCGGGAGACCGGGTTCGAACCGGCGACATTCAGCTTGGAAGGCTGACGCTCTACCAACTGAGCTACTCCCGCTTTT